>CEUH01023937.1_pt1 | contig 19501 bp, 14 predicted proteins | sample 356461 | NCBI WGS metagenome assembly CEUH01 (sample SAMEA2623275, study PRJEB7988) | marine metagenome | isolation source: saline water (ENVO:00002010), including
TGGAACATGGTGACGGACCAGCACAATTTATTAAATTACCAGAATCTACTAAACAAAAATTTAGAGATCTTGTAAATCCTGATAAATATAAAGGTGCACTAACAAAATTTAAAAACACAGTTAGCCGTGCTTTTAAAAATGAAGATCCAACAAGTCAAGCAATGGGAAGAGCTGCTGCAAATAGAAATTCAAGAATTCAAAATTATTTTAGTAAAAAAGATTAAATAAATGTGGAAATTAATTTTAGGTCTTTTAAAAGGCGGTGACGGAAGAAAATCAGTTGCTGGTGGCTTAGCTTGGGAAATAAGAGAAGCGATAAAAGGCAAAGAATTAGATCCAGAAAAACTTATTGAATTACAAACAAAAATTAATATGGTTGAAGCCTCGCATAGAACTTTGTTCGTTGCGGGGTGGCGACCTTTTGTAGGTTGGATATGTGGTTTTGCATTAGCATATAATTTTGTTATTAGAGATTTATTTATATGGATAACAAAAGCTACAGATGTACCACCTCCGTTACAAATGGAACACTTAATGACTGTATTATTAGGTATGCTTGGTTTAGGAGGTTTAAGAACATATGAAAAAATAAAAGACAAAGTAAAGTAAAATGGGATACTATCAAAAAAATTTAAGTGATTTTTCAACTAGTGCAATAGAGTTGCAAGAATCAAAAACGTTAAAAGCCGCTGGGCTAAGCAACTTGTCTACAAATACTATAGCTGGTTTACCTGCTAGTAGTAGTGCAATTGTTTATGCTACTGGAGGTACATATCCTGGTGCTGCTACATTAACCACTATTGCCACACCAAGAGGTGTTGGTTTAGGTGCTACGTTTTTAGTAGCTTCAGATGGAGCGGGTGCTGTAGCTAGTGTTACTGTGCAAAATCAAGGTCCTAATGTAGGTGTTGCTGCACAAACAGTAGAGTTTAGTTTAGCTTCATTAGAACTAGCTTTTGGTGTAACAGGATTAACAGGTGCTTTAACAGCAACATTAGCTGGTGGTGATTTAGAAAGACCAAGCGGTACTTTTACAACTAAAATGCCTTCGTTATATGTAGGTGGAGCTGGTAATATAAAATTAACATTAGCTAGTGATGAACAACCTATAATAATTAAAGGTATTACAGCAAACAGTTTTTTACCAATTGCTGTTAAAAGAGTGTTTAACTTAACAAGTGACACTGAAACAACTGCTACAGATATATTAGCATTATTTTAAAAAACTATAATTAAATTAAATCAAATGACAAAAAAAGAAAAAGTGGCTGGTAAAATTACAGCTGAACAATTAAATACTATTAAGCAACAACAAGAAGATATAGCTCAATCTTTAAAAGATATAGGTTTTCTTGAAACACAAAAACACGGTTTATTACATAAATATGCTGGCATTGTACAAGATGCTGAAGATTTTAAAAAAGAGTTGGAAAAACAGTATGGTGGTATAAATATTAGTCTTGAAGATGGTAGTTATACATTAATAGAAGAACCTAAAAAAAGTGAGTAGTAAAATTATAAGAAAAATCAGTATTGGATCTGATTATAAAAATGATGCCATGCATTATGCCGTTGGACAGCAAGTGTATGGTGGTCATACTATATCACATATATTGTGTGATGAAGAAAAAGATGCTTATAATATTTTTATCAAAAAAGATGGTGAAGTGTTGCCTTGGAAAAAATTTAATTCACAAATGGCAATATCTGTAGAATATGATTTAGAATATTAATGAATAGTTTATATCAATTTATAATTAAACCTGTAGGTGAAAGATATAAAAATAAAATTAATATAGAAGGTTGTGAACTAATTGTTAATTCTAGCATATCAAGTCATAAATTTGTAAACAGAGAAGCTGAAGTTGTAAGTGTTCCACTAGAATACAAAACAAAAATTAAAAAAGGAGATCATGTTATAGTACATCATAATTTATTTAGAAGATACTATAATATGAAAGGTAAGTCTGTAAACAGTACAAAATATTTTAAAGACAATCTTTATTTTGCTCACCCGTCACAAATTTACATGTATTATAACAATGGTTGGCATACTCAAGCTGAATATTGTTTTATAAAACCTGTTTTAGAAAATAACATTTCTAGTAATCAAAAATTATTAAAGAATACTGGAATACTAAAATATGGTAATAATACATTAGAAACGTTTAAAATAAACGTAGGAGACTTAGTAGGGTTTAAAAGCCAACGTGAGTTTGAGTTTATTATTGATAATGAACTTTTATATTGTATGGAATCAAATGATATTTTAGTTAAATATGGAAACAAAAAAAACAAAACTGCGTATAATCCAAGCTGGGCAAAAAGCAGTTGAAGAATTAATAAAAGTAGCTAAAGAAAAAATAGTAGATTCAGAAGATGATGTATCTGCCGATAGATTAAAAAACGCTGCTGCTACTAAAAAGTTAGCTATATTTGATGCGTTTGAAATATTAACTAGAATAGAAGAAGAAGAAAATATGATTAACTCTACAAATAAAAATAGTAAAGCTTCAACATTTGGAGGTTTTGCAGAAGGTAGATCAAGATAATGTATAAACAAACATTATATAAAGTTTTAAATAATCATATAAAACCAAAAATTATAGCTAGAAATAATAGATATAATAAATGGGAACCAGGTTATAATAAAGAACATGATGTTATTATTATAAGTAAAAATGGTAAAATTGGTGAAATATATGAAATACAAGGTTTAAAAATAGCTTTACCTTTACTAGAAAAAACGTATAAAAGATCTAATAAAAAACAAGAACAATATTGGGAGGTTTTTGATTATCCAAAACAATTAACTAAATTAAAAACTGTTTTTGATTGGAATCAAACATCACTTGATTTTAAAAATAAATGGTATGATTATATTGATGAAGAGTTTAAAAGAAGGGAACAAGGTTTTAGTTTCTATAACAAAGGTGTTCCTACTTACATTACTGGCTCTCATTATATGTACTTGCAGTGGACAAAAATTGACGTTGGCTCTGCGCAATTCAGAGAATCAAACCGCTTATTCTTTATATTCTGGGAAGCATGTAAGTTGGATCATAGATCCTATGGAATGTGTTACCTCAAGAATAGACGGTCAGGTTTTAGCTTTATGGCATCCTCAGAACTCGTTCATCAAGCTACAATTTCCGCTGACTCCAGGTATGGCATTTTATCCAAGACTGGTGCAGATGCAAAGAAGATGTTCACAGATAAGGTGGTACCCATATCGGTCAACTACCCGTTTTTTTTCAAACCAATTCAGGACGGTATGGACAGGCCAAAGACTGAGTTGGCATACAGGGTACCGGCGTCGAAGTTCACCCGCCGTAAGATCGAGCAGAACGACACCCCCGAGGAACTCATCGGGCTCGATACTACCATTGACTGGAAGAATACCGGTGACAACTCCTACGACGGGGAGAAACTCAGGTTACTCGCCCATGATGAGTCGGGTAAATGGGAGAGACCGGACAACATCCTCAACAACTGGAGGGTCACGAAGACGACGTTAAGACTTGGAAGTAGAATTGTAGGTAAATGTATGATGGGTTCTACCTCTAATGCTTTAGATAAAGGTGGTGCTAATTTTAAAAAACTATATGATGCTTCAGACGTTACAAAAAGAAACCGCAACGGACAGACTGGTTCAGGATTATATTCTTTGTTCATACCTATGGAATGGAACTACGAAGGATACATCGATACTTATGGCTTTCCTGTATTCGACACACCAAAAAAACCAGTTAAAAGCATCGATGGAACAACAATTGAGATCGGGGTTATATCACACTGGGAAAACGAAGTTGAAGGTTTAAAAGATGATCAAGACGGTTTAAACGAATTATATAGACAATTTCCAAGAACAGAAAAACATGCTTTTAGAGATGAAGCTAAAGAATCTTTATTTAATCTTGCAAAAATTTATGAACAAATAGATTATAATGAAGATTTAAAACACTCTACAGCAATTACACAAGGTAATTTTCAATGGGAAGGTGGGATTAAAGATACTAGAGTTATATTTGTTCCTAATAACAGTGGTAGATTTTTTATTTCATGGACACCGCCTGTTAATTTACAAAATAGATATATAGTTAAAAATGGTATAAAACATCCAGCTAATGAAGACTGTGGTGCTTTTGGTTGTGATCCATATGATATATCAGGAACTGTTGACGGTAGAGGATCTAAAGGATCTTTACATGGTTTAACTAAGTTTACAATGGCGGACGTTCCGCCTAATACATTTTTTTTAGAGTATATAGCTAGACCACAAACTGCAGAAATATTTTTTGAAGATGTTTTAATGGCAATTGTATTTTACGGTATGCCTATACTTGCAGAAAATAACAAACCTAGACTTTTGTATTATTTAAAACGTAGAGGTTATAGAGGTTATTCAATGAATAGACCTGATAAAATATATAATAAATTGTCTGTAACAGAAAGAGAAATAGGTGGAATACCTAATTCTAGTGAAGATATAAAACAAGCTCATGCAGCTGCTATAGAAGATTATATAGAAAATTTTATAGGATTTGATGGTGAAAACTACGGTGATATGTATTTTCAACGTACATTAGAAGACTGGGCACAATTTAACATTAATAATAGAACATCACACGATGCTTCTATAAGTTCTGGTCTTGCTATTATGGCTTGTAATAAAAATAGATATAGACCTGTTGCTGAAAGAAAATTAACAACTGTACCTTTAGGTTTCAAAAAATATGATAATAAAGGAGTAAATTCAAAAATACTAAATTAGATGGTTAACATTAACTATAATAGTGCTTTTCCTGATCAGGTGGTACCTGAAGAAGTGAAAAAGTCTAGAGAATATGGTTTACAGGTAGCACAAGCTATTGAAGGTGAGTGGTTTAAAAATAGTAGTGGTCAGAATAGATTTCTTAGTAATTTTCAAAATTTTAACAGATTAAGATTATATGCTAGAGGAGAACAACCTGTTCAAAAATACAAAGATGAATTAGCTATTAATGGTGATTTATCTTACTTAAATTTAGACTGGAAACCTGTTCCTATATTATCTAAATTTGTAGATATAGTAGTTAATGGCATGACAGATAAAGGATATGAAATAAAATCTTATGCTCAAGATCCTTTTGCTATACAAGAAAGAACTAATTTTGCTTTTAATGCTTTAAGAGATATACAAAATAAAGAGGCTATACAACAATTAGCTCAATTAACTGGTAAAAGTTTTTATAACTCACCTAACCCAGAAGCATTACCAGATGATCCGGAAGAATTAGAATTATATTTACAATTAAAATATAAACAAAGTGTTGAAATAGCTGAAGAAGAAGTTATTAATAATATACTTGATTTTAATAAATATGATGAAACTAAAAAAAGATTAGCACAAGATTTAACTATTTTAGGAATAGGTTGTGTAAAAACTAATTTTAATTTATCAGAAGGTGTAACAGTTGATTATGTAAATCCTGCAAACATTGTATATTCTTATACTGATGATCCAAACTTTGAAGATATATATTATGTAGGTGAAGTAAAAAATATGTCTTTGTCTGAAGTTAAAAGACAGTTTCCTTATTTAAGTGATAAAGAATTAGAAGAAATACAAAAATATCCAGGTAGAAACTCATACACTGATAATACGTGGTGGGGACAAAGCACTAAAGATCAAGTTCAAGTTTTATATTTTGAATATAAAACATATCATGATCAAGTGTTTAAAATAAAACAAACAGATCAAGGTTTAGAAAAAACATTAGAAAAACCAGATACTTTTGATCCTCCACCTAATGATAATTTTGAAAGAGTTGGTAGATCAATAGAAGTTTTATATACAGGTGCAAAAGTTTTAGGTTTAGGTAAAAACTTATTAGATTGGAGATTAAGTGAAAATATGACTAGACCTTTTGGCGATACAACAAAAGTAAATATGAATTATATTATATCTGCTCCTAGAATGTATCAAGGTAGAATAGAGTCTGTTGTAAGTAAAACAATAGGTTTTGCAGATATGATTCAACTTACGCATTTAAAATTACAACAAGTGTTATCAAGAATGGTACCTGATGGTGTATATTTAGATGTAGATGGTTTAGCAGAAGTTGATTTAGGTAACGGTACAAATTATAATCCAGCCGAGGCATTAAATATGTATTTTCAAACTGGTAGTATTGTTGGTAGATCACTAACTCAAGATGGTGAAATAAATAGAGGTAAAGTACCTGTTCAAGAGTTACAAACTTCAAATGGTATGGGTAAAATATCAGCTATGATACAAACATATCAATATTATTTACAAATGATACGTGATGTAACCGGTTTAAATGAAGCAAGAGATGGAACAACACCAGCAAAAGATGCTTTAGTTGGATTACAAAAATTAGCAGCAGCAAACTCTAATACCGCTACAAGACATATACTACAGTCTTTAATGTATTTAACTGTAAGAACTTGTGAAAATATAAGCTTAAGAGTAGCGGATATGTTAAACTTTCCTTTAACAAGACAAAGTTTATTATCTAGTATAAATACTTTTAATACAAATACCTTATCAGAAATACAAAAATTAAGTATGCATGATTTTGGTATTTATTTAGAACTTGAACCAGAAGAAGAAGATAAAGCTGCATTAGAACAAAACATACAAATAGCTTTGCAAGCTGGAAATATAGGTTTAGAAGATGCTATAGATTTAAGACAAATTAAAAATAGTAAACTTGCTAATCAAAGTTTAAAATTAAGACAAAAGAAAAAGCAGGAAAAAGATAGAGCACAACAATTAGAAAACATTCAAGTTCAAGCTCAAGCTAATGCAGAGTCTGCTGAAAAAGCAGCTCTTGCTGAAGTACAAAAACAACAAGCTTTAGCTGAAACTGAAATACAAATAGAACAAGCTAAATCTCAATTTGAAATACAAAAAATGGAACAAGAAGCGTTAATTAAAAAACAATTAATGGCTGAAGAGTTTAATTATGATATTCAATTAGCTGAAGTACAAGCTAAAGCACAGCAACAAAAAGAAGCAGCTATCGAAGATCGTAAAGATAAAAGAGTAAAAATACAAGGAACACAACAAAGTGAACTTATTAGTCAAAGACAAAATGATTTATTACCTAAAAATTTTGAATCAGATAACGATAGTCTTGATGGTTTTGGGTTAGAACAATTTACCCCAAGATAATTTATTATTAATTTTATATTATTTTATTATGTCAAAAAAAGAAACGAAAAAAGTTGAAGAAGTAAAAGAAGAAACAAAAATAGAGGCAAAACCTGTAGAAGAAACTAAAACAGAAGGTAGTTTCAAAGTTAAAAAAGCTAAAGTTTTGTCACAAGAAAAACAAAAACCTACAGTAACAAAAGTAGATTTAAGTAAAAAAGAAGAAAAAGATGCCATTTCAATCGGAGAAACAGAGAAAGTGGATGTGGGCGAACAAACCGGAGATAGCCCTAAGATGGACGAACAAATACAAGAGTCCAGCGACGATGTTAAAAATAAAGAGTCGGAAGAAAAAATAGAAACTGATTCACCTTTACAAGAAATTACAGATGAAGAAGATAATTCTAACAAGGCAGGAGTGGCAGGAAGCAATGAAACTACCACTACCACATCGGAACAAAAAGAAGTATTACAGGAAGCAGAAGCACAAAAGCTACCTGAAAACATAGAAAAATTAGTAAAATTTATGGAAGAAACTGGTGGATCAATTGAAGATTATGCCAGACTTAATGCTGATTATAGTAAAGTAAATGATGAAGCATTATTACATGAATATTACAAGCAAGCAAAACCTCATTTAAATGCTGAAGAAGTTAATTTTATAATTGAAGATACTTTTAAGTATGATGAAGAGGTCGATGAAGAGCGAGATATTAAAAAGAAAAAACTCGCTTACAAGGAAGAAATAGCAAAAGCTAAAAGTTTTTTAGATGGTCTTAAAAAAGATTATTACGCAGAAATCAAGTTGAGGCCTGGCGTAACACAAGAACAACAAAAAGCAATAGACTTTTTTAATCGCTATAACGAAGATAGAGAACAGCAAAAAGCTAGACATGAAAGATTTGTATCTAATACTAAACAAATGCTTAACCAAGAATTCAAAGGTTTTGATTTTAAATTAGGAGATAAAAAGTTTAGATATGGAATAAAAGATCCTTCATCTGTTGCAAATAACCAAAGTGACTTATCTAATTTTGTCGGAAAGTTTCTAGGCAAAAGTGGAGAAATTGAAGACACAGCTGGTTATCACAAAGCTTTATATGCAGCACAAAATGTTGATACTATAGCTAATCACTTTTATGAGCAAGGTAAAACTGATGCAATAAAAGAACAATTAGCAAAATCTAAAAATATTAGTACAGAACCTCGTAAAACAGCATCTGGAGAAGTATTTATAGGTGGTTTAAAAGTAAAAGCAGTTAGTGGTCTTGATTCTTCAAAATTGAAAATAAAAAAAAGAACGTTTAATTAAAAATTGAAAATAAATTATGGGAATTTTAACTCCACAGTTTGGCTCAATAGTTCCTGCTCCTAATCAGCAGCTATTAGCCAGCAATTACCTATCTTTTACAGATGGTAATAATGATTTTGCTCAGCAATATCTACCTGAAATATACGAACAAGAAGTAGAAAGATATGGAAACAGAACTCTTTCTGGTTTTTTACGTATGGTAGGTGCTGAAATGCCTCTGACTTCAGATCAAGTTGTTTGGTCAGAGCAAAACAGATTACATATAGCATATGATAATTGTGTTAACGACCAGGCTAATCCATCTATAATTACAGTACCTCTTCCAACGGCTCCAGGTGTTACAAGAAACGTAATATCTCCCGGACAGACTATTGTAGTTTTAGACGATTCTGGTAATGAAGCTAAGTGTGTTGTAACAGCCTCTAACACCACTAACGGTCAAATTACTGTTGCTCCTTATTTAAGCACAGATCTTAGTGGCTTAGATACATCAGTAAAAATATTTGTTTATGGTTCAGAATTTATTAAAGGTGCATCTACATCTAATGCTGGTGCTGGGGCTTTAGCTTTAAATAATACTGTTCAACCACAAGTAACTATTACACCTTCTTTTCAACAGTACAACAATTCACCAATCATAATTAGAAATGTTTATACAATAAATGGTTCTGATATGGCTCAAATTGGTTGGGTTGAAGTAACTACTGAAGATGGTACTACAGGTTATTTATGGTATTTAAAAGCTGAATCTGAAACAAGATTAAGATTTGAAGATTATCTAGAAATGGTATGTGTTGAAGGTGAGATCGCTGCTGCGGCCGCTGGAAATAACGCTGCTGCTTCAGGTTTTAAAGGTACTGAAGGTCTTTTTGCAGCTATATCTGCAAGAGGTAATGTTGAAGTAGGTTTTTCTGGAGCTTCTGGTCTAGATGACTTTGATGCAATACTTAAAAACTTAGACACTCAAGGTGCTATTGAAGAAAACATGTTGTTCTTACAAAGATCAACTGCACTAGAATTTGACAATATGTTATCAAACATATCTATTGGTCAAGGTGGTGGTACTGCTTACGGTTTATTTGAAAACTCAGAAGAAATGGCTTTAAACTTAGGTTTTAGTGGTTTTAGAAGAGGTTCATATGACTTCTACAAAACTGACTGGAAATACTTAAATGACGCTTCTACAAGAGGTGCTGTTGATGGTACTCAGTCTATTGAAGGAGTTTTAATACCAGCGGGTACATCAACTGTATACGATCAAATTTTAGGTACAAATATTAGAAGACCATTCTTACACGTCAGATATAGAGCTTCTCAAACAGAAGACAGACGAATGAAGTCTTGGTTAACTGGTTCAGCAGGAGGTGCTTACACTTCTAATCTTGATGCTATGGAAGTCAACTTCCTATCAGAAAGATGTTTAGTAACTCAAGCTGCAAACAACTTTGTATTATTCAAAGGAGTTTAATTTTTTTAGTAAAGATAGGGCATCTTAATGGTGCCCTTGTCTTTACATTAATTATTTAATTATATTATATTATGGCAAAAAAAGAAAAAACAATTTCAGCACCAAGCTGGGAAATAAAAGATAGAACATATATATTAACTGGGCCTAATAGTCCATTAACATATAAAATACCATCTAAACACACAACAAGACATCCTCTTTTGTGGTACGATGAAAAAACACAAGAACAGAGAGAAATAAGATATGCAACAAATCAAAACTCTCCGTTTAAAGATGAACAAAAAGGTGAAGCAACTTTAGGGCATATAGTATTTAGAGATGGATCATTATATGTAAAACAACAAAATCAAGCTTTACAAAAAATATTATCTTTATATCATCCATTAAAAAATAAAAGATATAAAGAATTAGATGAAGTTGTAATTGCACAAGACGAACTTATAGATTTAGAACTTGAAATAGACGCTTTAAATATGGCTAGAAATATAGATATTGATCAAGCTGAAGCAATATTAAGAGTAGAATTAGGTTCTAAGGTATCAGAGATGAGTTCTAAGGAAATAAAAAGAGATTTACTTGTATTTGCTAAGAAAAATGCAAAACTATTCTTAGATCTTGCAAATGATGAAAATGTACAATTACGAAACTTTGCAATAAAAGCTACAGAAGCTGGAATAATAAAACTAAGTTCTGATCAAAGAACATTTATGTGGGCTTCAAATGGTAAAAAATTAATGACAGTACCGTTTGATGAACATCCATATTCTGCAATGGCTCAATTCTTTAAGACTGATGAAGGATTAGAAATCTTTAAGTCTATAGAGAAAAAACTTTCTTAATATGTAATACTAATAAGGGAGGCCAAGCGCCTCCTTTATTATAATAAAAAATACACATGGCTATAAACGTAAACACGGTATATCAAACTGTTTTACTTATATTAAATAAAGAACAAAGAGGTTATATAACTCCTTCTGAGTTTAATAGTCTAGGAACTCAAGTGCAATTAGAAATATTTGAAAAATATTTTGAAGATATGAATCAGCAAATAAGAGTTCCACAAACTGATACTGATTATGCTGATAGAGTTAAAAATCTTGATGAAAAATTAGCTATATTTAAAACTTTTGGTGATGCTGCTTTTACATCAATTACACCATCTAGTACAGGTAAAACACTTTCTTACTGGACACTTCCAGGTTTAGATGCATACGGCCAAGAAGTAATATTTTATAGATTAGGTACGGTTTTATATAAAAACCAAACTGAAATACAACGTGTTGATAGAGCAGAGTTCTATCAAGTAAACAAATCTCTTCTTACAAAACCTTCAACAACTTTTCCAATATATTTATTTGAAAACTTTAAACTATATGTTAAACCAGATACAATAGTTACAGCTGGTGATATACAAGTAGAATATGTTAGAAAACCTGTAAGTCCAATTTGGGGCTTTACTGTTGGTACATTAGGACAATATTTATATAATTCAAACCTTTATGATGCTAACACAATGCCAACAGGTTCTATTGATTTTGATTTACATATATCAGAACAAACAAACCTTATATTACAAATATTAAAATATGCAGGTGTAATAATTAGAGACCCACAAATAGTACAAGATGCAGCTCAACAAGTTGCTATTAATGAACAAAACGAAAAAATATAAATTATGGCGCAACCAAATGGCGGTTTAATTACTGAGTCTAATTCGCAATATTATGCAGGTGCTCAAATGTTCATTGCTACAACAGATCAAACAACATTTACCACTACATTTAATACAAAAATTACTTTTGGTAGTTCAGATCCTACATCTGAAGATTATAATAAAAATAATTTTAGAATATATACTAGTGCTAATGGTAATCCTGGTACATTTACAGAATACACTACAACTTATACTGTATTAGATAATGTATTTACATTACCGGCTCAAGCAGCTGGTACTTTTGTTGTTGTACAATTGTTAACAGAAACAGGCGGTGAATATGGTAATAGAGATGCTTTTGGTAAAACAACACAACATAATTATAATAGCTATTCATATATTAAAGTACAAGACTTAGTTAATAATTTTTTAGTCGCATATGTAGGTGCTGGTAAACTTATACCTAGTGTAAAAAGAACCGATGTAATATTTCACACTAAAAGAGCTTTACAAGAGTTTAGCTATGATACATTAAGAAGTATAAAATCTCAAGAATTAACTATACCTCCTAGTTTAAATGTGCCAATACCACAAGATTATGTTAATTATGTAAATTTATCATGGGTTGATGATATAGGTATAACACATATTATTTATCCAACAACTTTAACTACTAACCCTTATACTAAACCTATACAAGATGCTCAAGGTATAGCAACACAAGACAATGAAGGACAAAACTTAACTGGTACATCTATAACAGAAAAAAGATATAAAGAACAAAACACTGAAATATTACAAGAAATAAGAGATGATATAACAGGTAGACTTGTAGCTGATGGATTATATGGTTGGTATGGTAACTGGTTTTATGGTTATGGCCAAAGATATGGTTTACAACCTGAAACATCACAAATAAATGGTACTTTTACAATTAATGATCGTAATGGTACATTTGCTTTTTCTAGTGATTTAAAAGATAAAATTATAGTATTAGAATATGTATCAGATGGTTTAGCATATGAAGAAGATATGCGAGTACCTAAGTTAGCTGAAGAAGCTGTTTATGCTTATTTAAGTCATGCTATTTTAGCTAGCAGAATAAATCAACCTGAATATGTAATAAGAAGACTTAAACAAGAAAAAAGTGCAAAACTAAGAAACGCAAAAATAAGATTATCTAATTTAAAATCTAATGAGTTTGTTCAGATTATGAGAGGTAAATCTAAATGGCTTAAATTCTAAATTAAATGGCAGAAGTAAAAAATGCTTTTATTAAATCCAAAATGAATAAAGACCTGGACGCCAGGCTTTTACCAAATGGTGAATATCGTGAAGGAGTTAATATACAAGTAAGTAAATCAGAAGGTGCCGACGTTGGAGCGTTAGAAAATGTTTTAGGTAATAAACTTGTTGTAGATTTTAAAACTATAAGTGGTTGCAATTGTGATCTTACAACTATCGGTTTATATACAGATGAAGTTAATGATAACATATATATATTTTTAACTGATTATGATGAAAGATCTTCTACAAATTATAACTTTCAATCAATTAATTATTCTACTACTGCAAATAATTATATATATGTACACAATGTTGCAAGTAATGAAACTAACTTATTACTTACAGGTGCTTTTTTAAATTTTTCTAAAAACTTTCCTATATTATCTGTTAATTTATTAGAAGGTATTTTATTTTGGACAGATGATAGAAATCAACCTCGTAGAATTAATATAGATAGAGCTACTACTCCTAATTATTATACAACAGAAGATCAAATATCTGTAGCAACATATGCGCCTTTTCAACCTATACAGTTATATCACAAAAGAGATAATGCGTTTTTACCAAATGGAGGATCTGCTTTAACCGATGGAATAACAACAACTGGTAGTAGCACAATATTATTACAAGCTGATAATAGATTAGGATTAGCCAAAGAATTAGGTGTAGATAAAACATTAATTGGTGCTACTATAACAGCTGTAGATTCAGCTGGGGTAGTAGTACCTGGTATACCAGCTGATACTGTTTTACAAAGTTTTGCAAACGGTAATCAAATAACATTAATAGACAGATCTAATTTATCTGCTGGTACACCTTTAGCAACAACAACAGTAGATATACCTGCAGGCACTACCATTTATTTTAACCAAAATACATTAACAGCTCTTACATCTCCAAGTTATTGGGTAACAAGCATGGAGGATGCTAGTACACCAATGAATCCTGGTGGCACATATAACGAAGATTTTCCTGGTTTAACAACAAATCCAAATTATAATCCTAAATTTAATGGAGATCCTGATTTTTTAGAAGATAAATTTGTAAGATTTAGTTATCGTTTTAAATATGAAGATGGTAATTATTCAATTATGGCACCATTTACGCAGCCAACATTTATACCTAAACAAGATGGTTATTTTATAGGTCAAACAACACCAACAGGTAACACTACAGATGAACAAGCTACATATAGAAGTACTGTTGTTGATTTTATGGAAAACAAAGTTAACAATATATTTTTACAAATACCATTACCTTTAGATATTAATAATGATGGTATACAAGCTGTTAATTTATTTGATTCATTAAAAATCGATGAAATAGAAATTTTATATAAAGAATCAGATGCTTTAGCTGTACAAGTTGTAGACGTAATACCTAGAACTGGTAGCTTTGGTTATGAAAGATTTAATACTGCTACAACAATAGAATATAATTATCAAGGTAATAAACCTTATAAAACTTTACCTGAAGCGGAATTAATTAGGGTATATGATAAAGCGCCTGTTAGAGCTCATAATCAAGAAATAATAAGTAATAGGTTGGTTTATGGTAATTTTCAAAACAAACATACACCGCCTGAAACATTAGATTATAATGTAGCTGTATCTGATAAATATACAACCTTTGTAGCAGATGATCCAACAGTACCAAGACCGATAGAAAGAACAGTGTCAAGAGAATATCCCATGCACACTGTTAAGCAAAATAGAAATTATCAAGTTGGTGTTGTATTATCTGATAGATATGGTAGAACATCGACAACTATACTATCATCCGTTAATACACAAGCAACAGATAATGATAATTTAACTTTATTAGGTGATACAGTTTATTTTCCATATAATGAAGTTTCTAACACAACGGCTAATCAAAATAGAATACAACAATGGCCTGGTGATTCTATTAAAATACTTTTTAATACTCCTATAGATGAAAATAGACCTCATAACCTTACTACAGGTTGGCCCGGTTTATATAATGGAGATCCGACTAGTACAGAATATAATCCACTTGGTTGGTATAGTTATAAAATAGTTGTTAAACAAACAGAGCAAGAATATTATAATGTTTATTTACCAAGCATTATGAATTTTTATCCTAACCTAACAGCTGCTCAACAATCTACAGCACCTGATCCAGTAAATACAGTTTCGTTTATTTCATTATTAAATGATAATATAAACAAAGTACCTAGAGATTTATCTGAGGTAGGTCCAGAACAAAAACAATTTAGAAGCTCAGTACAGTTATTTGGTAGAATAGCACCACATTCAAATGCTACACCTACATATAATTATCAATTTAACCCTGTAAACACAGCTACTAATATTGCTATATCAGATACAGTATCTACTATATCAGATCAAAACAATATGTTTGATAATACCACTGGTGTTAAGTTTGGTTCTATCTATCAAACTGTATCTAACCCTTCATTAGCTAGAATATCTATAAGCAACCCATCAAATCCTATTGGTACACAAGCGCCTACAAATGTTACAGATGATCAAACTCAGTTTTTAAGTATTTATGAAACAGAACCAGTTGAATCAAGATTAGATATATACTGGGAAACATCTTCATCTGGTACAGTATCTGAATTAAACACAGCTATTAAAGAAGGTTCTGCAGTAATTAAAAACTTTACTACAGATGAAAACATGTCTTTAGCACCTGATACTTGGACATTTAATTTAGCAGAAGATATTACTCCAGGTGCATCACCAACCGCAACATATAGCAGTGGTTCATATACACCTTTACCTTTCTTTCCATATACATCGGATGCTTCAGGTGTTAAGCTTCCTGTAATAAATAGCAATATTGATACTACATCTGGTTTTTCAGTAATAAATGGTAATGGAGAAAATGTAACAAATAAATTTATATTAACTAGAACACCTGGAAATGGTGTTAGTACACCTGATAAATACGTAATAACCATAGCTAGTGGTGTTTATTTTTATTATAGTCCTGATTCACCTGTTATTGATTCTTTTACATTTAATTTTGATGTACAAAATAATGACAGTGGTTCACAAAATGGATTAGTAACAAAAATATCTTTATCAGAAAAATTATTTAACGTAGCACCTATAATAACATGTGTTAATCCTATTATTGCTCAACCTGGAGCTACATTAATACACTCTTTTGTTGGTGTAAATGGTAGTCAAGATAATAGTAAAAACCAGGAAGACTTAACTTGGAGCATGACACAAACACCGTCAGATCCAGCAAATGGTATACCTGCTTTAGTTATAGATCCTTTAACAGGTGTAGTAACAGATCCTACAGCTACATTAAACACACCAGTAACTTTAACTGTTACATTAAGTGACGCAGGTACAAATGATACAACAATAGGTGGTGTAGCAGATGGTATATGTATTACAGTTGTAAATGGTAACCAAGGTTATGAAACATTTGCATTAAATGATAGTTTTTATAATATTAAAAACATATGTATAAATCAAGGACCTGAATCTTCAGGTTTTTATTGGGCAGCAGCTACAACAGGTAGCACTAATCCAGTTACTACATCAACATTACCACCAGTTAATAGAGAACCTAAAAGTGGTTTGTCTAATACTACAGTAGCAGCACCTTGGAGTGTAACTACTAGTGCAACAAACTGTACAGGATGGACATGGACCAACTCTAATAGAAATGCTAAAGTTGCTATGGGTGAAGCTAATTCAGGTTTAGGATCAACTTTATTTAGTAGTCCTAGTGGTGTAGTATTAAATGGTAGAACAGATTGTGCAACTACAGGTGGTAGCAGTGCTGTGCCTGCTGGTATTACAGCGGGTACTACAGATACACCAGGTGGTAGTGCATATATTATTGTGGACTTTGAACTTGGTAATTATGGTCAAGCTCCTAATGATAGACCTGGTGTTATATGGCCAGCTTATTTACAATATAGACAAGATGTAAATTCACCTTGGCAAACAGCAACTGACGTAGAAGGTAATACAATACAGTTTGGTGGAGCTCATGCTAATACATATGATAGGCCTAATTCTACTAGTTCTGTTACAATTGGTACACCACCTAGTGCTTTTGCTAATACAGGTGTCAAAGATCAATTAAGTTCTGCTATTACACAAGAGGGTACAGGCTCTACTCCATCTAAAAATGATAGTTTTGAATCATGGATGGAATCTAAAGAAACACAAAGTGATCCAGAATTAACAACTATAGGTAGAAAGTTATTTGTAGTAGGTAGAAACCAAGCATTTAGAGAACCTTCAGGAACAGCACCAAGTGACGCGCCAGACAGATTTGGTGAATACAGGCTTATAACTAGATACCCATATGGTACAAATATATCACCAACAAACTCTGTATCTGTAACTAACCCTAAAATACCTACATTAAGTACTTTTAATTGTCCATCAGGTGCTTACTCTGATTATTTAAATTCACAAGAAAATCAAAGAGTATATTTAAGTTTTGGTGATTTTTATAATCCAGTTCAACTTGCTTCAAGCTATGGTAATGGAGCTGTACAAGGTGTAGAAAAAACACCGCCATCATCATTTGCTTATAGAGTAACAAGCTCATCTTCAGATTCACGAACTGAAGCAGAAACAAAGTTTCCTGATCAAATAGTTTATGCAAGAGAGTGGGCATTTAAATATATATCACAATTTTATGTAGACCCACAACTAACTATACATTGGGATCCTGGTACATCTGGTACTAAATGGTTTTCATATAGAGGTGCTGCTGATGGTGAAAGTAGTTTAAATGTACAATGGGGTAACGAATATAGTTCTACAAGAAATGGAGCACCCATATTTAGTGGTGTTGGTGTTAATCCAAATTTTAAATATGGTAGTGATACATCAGCAAAAGATATGAAATGGTCAGCACAGTTTGATCAGTATGGCAAAAAAATTATTAGAACAGCTCAACCTTGTGTAGCTAATTTAGATCCTACAACTGGTGGTAATAATAATTTACCTACACCACCAGCAAATAGTTATCAGTTTGGAACTATGACTGTTTCTCCACAAGGGTCTACAGGTATTATATTTGTTCAAAAATTTAGTGCAGCTTTTCAAACTTGCAATATAGATGCTTTGTTTGCAAGATTAACAAATAATTCAACAGTTCAAGGTGCTCCTGTTTTAATACAAGGAGTTCCAGAGTTAACAGTGTTTTCATCAGATCCACTTAATGGTTATTCATCTATAGGATCTATAAGTATTTCAAGCAGTTCACAAGTGTCTAGAGTAGATAACAACATATCTAATGAAAAAGAATTAACTTTAACAGGTGTAACATATGCTTCAAATGCATTTCAACCTGCTCCAGCACAAAACTGGTATATAAATGGTGTAACATCTTGTCCTTAAGGTAATATTATAAAGAAATATGCAATAATAAATTATGGCAGCAACATTAGAAGTAAAATTTTTTAATTCTTTTATACTTAGAAAGACTTTAAATGATACCACTAACCCTGCACCAGCTGAATGGAACGGGTCTAGAGGTGATGGTACATACCCTGCTATAACAACTAATCCAGATAATGAAAGAGACTGGGCTATAGAAGAATCAAGAATAAGAGGTGGTTACAATAATACATATTGTGGTCAAGGTGTAAGAGCATTTTTAGTAGAAGATAATCCTAAAGCATCTAGACGAATAAACTCTTTAATTTACTCTGGTATATTTAATGCTAGAACTGGTATAAATGATACAAATGTATTTCCTATAGGTGAAGATATAACAAAAAGTGTAGATCCAGCTAATGGTAGTATACAAAAACTATATGCAGAAGATACTAACTTAATTATATTTCAAGAAAAGAAAGTTAACAGAGCACCTATAGATAAAGATATTATATATACAGCAGAAGGTACACCAAATGTTACCGCTTCTAATATGGTAATAGGTACAGTACAAGCATATGTAGGTAACTTTGGTATTAGTAAAAACCCTGAAAGCTTTGCTGTATATGGTAGAAGAAAATACTTTACAGATAAAGATAGAAATGCTGTAATGAGATTATCACAAGACGGTTTAACTGAAATATCTAACTATGGTATGATTGACTTTTTTAGAGATCAATTTGGTACTATGGGTAATGGTAAACTAACTGGTGGTTGGGATATATACAACAAACAATATGTATTATCTATACAACCAGATACATCTTATGTAGATTACAAAACATTATCTTTTGATGAACAAGTACAAGGGTGGACTAGTTTATATACATATAAACCTGGTATGATGTTAAGTTTAAAAAATAAGTTTTATACAACAGGGCCATCATCTACAGGTGCTAGTGATACAGGAGGTTTATATCAACATTATATATCTACACAGCCAAGATGTCAGTTTTATGGCACACAAGGTGATGCATCTATAGAGTTTATATTTAACCCATCTGTAAGTGTATCTAAAGTATTTAAAACAGTTAACTACGAAGGTAGCAATGGTTGGGAGGTTGATAGCTTTGTATCTGACTCAACCGGTATAGGTAGCATTAATACAGATTTTGAAAATTATGCTACAACAAACACTAATGATAGTGTAGCATTTATACGAAGTTATAATGAAGGATCATATGATAACTTTGGTAATACGTTTGCA
>CEUH01148071.1_pt1 | contig 19349 bp, 19 predicted proteins | sample 356461 | NCBI WGS metagenome assembly CEUH01 (sample SAMEA2623275, study PRJEB7988) | marine metagenome | isolation source: saline water (ENVO:00002010), including
ATACACCAATCAAACTCCTCTTCATTCATTCCTTTCCAAGCATAAACTGGAACACCAGTTACCGCTATTGCTGCGGCAGCCTGATCCTGAGTTGAAAAAATATTACATGAAGACCAAGAAACTTCTGCTCCGAGATAAACTAAAGTCTCTATCAAAACTGCTGTCTGAATAGTCATGTGTAAACATCCAGCGATTCTAGCTCCATTTAAAGGTTTCGAATCTCCAAATTCTTCTCTTATAGACATAAGTCCAGGCATTTCTGCTTCAGCTAATTTTATTTCTTTTCTACCCCACTCTGCTAATGAGATATCTTTTACCTTGTAGTTCATAGTTTTATTTTATTATAAAGAAGTGCAAATATACGCATAATTATTACTTTTGTGTACAAGTTTTTGAGTTATGCCCATTATAAATAAAATCAAAAAAAAAAATTTAGAGATTGGTATTTGGAAAATTGACGAAACATCTCAAGAATTACACAGACTTGACAAACTAAATTATCGCACAGACGGTCTTTCTGAAAAAAATAAAAAAGAATTTCTAGCTTCTAGAATACTTGCGTCAAAATTTATTTCAAACTACAAAATCAAATACGACAAATATGGAGGCCCTATAATAAATAACAACATGCATATTTCAATCTCACATACAAATGAACTTGCCTCTACTATTATTAGCAATAAAAAGGTTGGTTTGGATATTGAAAAAATAAGTGAAAAGGCTCTAAAAGTTCAATCTAAGTTCATTAATAAAATTCATAATGATTTAAATAATGAAAAGGCAACATTATTATGGTGCTGCAAAGAGGCTATTTTTAAATGGCATAGAAAAGGAAGAGTTAATTTTCTAAAAGATATAGTTATACATCCCTTTTCTATGAAAAATCATGGTGAAATTTTAGCGGATTTTCTGGGTAATGAAATTACTTTAAATTTTCTTAAAATAAATAAGCATTTTTTAGTGTATGTTTGCAAATGAAAAAAGTAATTATGGAGATTTACGAAAAAATTATTGCTGACAAAAAGAAAAATAAAAAATCTTTTGCTTTACTTATTGATCCGGACAGGCAAAACGCAAAGGAACTAATTTCTATTATCAAAAAGGCAGAAAAAAATAATGTTGATTACTTTTTTGTGGGAGGAAGCCTATTAACAAATAATAACTTAGATGAATGCTTGGATACAATCAAACAAAATTCTAAAATTCCTGTTGTATTATTCCCTGGTAATGCAATGCAAGTAAATAATAAAGCAGACGGCATACTATTTTTATCATTAATTTCTGGAAGGAATGCAGATATGTTAATTGGCAAGCAGGTAATAACTGCTCCAATTCTAAAACAATCTACTTTAGAAGTTATGCCCACAGGATATATTTTAGTCGATAGTGGCAAACCAACTACAGCATCTTATATGAGTAACACTACTCCTATTCCTCATGATAAAAATGATGTTGCTTCATGTACCGCTTTAGCTGGTGAGATGTTAGGACTTAAAATGATTTTTATGGACGGAGGAAGCGGGGCGTATAATCCAATATCTGAAGAAATGATTAAAAAAACTAGTAATTCCATTAATATTCCTCTAATTATTGGAGGAGGAATTAATTCTGGAAAAAAAGCGAAATCTAACTGTTTAGCCGGTGCTGATATAATTGTAGTTGGTGATGCAATTGAAAAAGATGATTCATTAATTGCTGAGATCTCAAATGCTATTCACAATTAAAAGTTTTTTTATATTAGCGGTCTAACCAACAAAAAAAATCTATGAACTCAATTGAAAAAACACTTACCACCATATTGACTTTAGCATTTTTATTCTTTTTATCTTCATCAATAACTAAAACTAACCAAGATATTCACGCAGAAAATCAAAAAGAAAATGCAATGAAAATTGCTACTGAAGAAGCAAAAAAGAAAATTAAAAAAGAAAGAGAAGAGAAAACAATACATGTCCAAATAGTTCACGACGCAGATCCTAATACTAATACCGCGTCAGTTACTTTATCATCAGGAAACTCTTACGACCCTGAAAATGATGCAATTAGTTTCAATTGGACACAAATTTCTGGTGAAACAATAGAAATTGAAGATCCATCAAAATCTGTGATTAATTTCACCGCTAAAAGTGGAGAATATGAAATACAACTTGATGTTACTGATAGCTACGGAGCAACATGTTCTTCTAGCAAAATAATTAATATTTCCAAAGAAAAAAATCAATGTCCAATTTCAGAAATTAATCAGCAAATAGAAGAAAATATTGAAGAAACTGAATTAATTGAATAATAAATAACTATTTCTATTTTTTAAAAAGACTAATTTTACAAACATATGAGTGAAATTGGTCTTTTCTTTGAAAATTTAAATTACAGCTGGGACTGGTTTGAATCATCCGCAGTTTTAATGTCAGTTCTGTATGTTTTTTTTGCTGCTAAAGAAAATATCTGGTGTTGGTTTTTTGGAGCAATAAGTGCAATTTTATATACATATATTTGCTTTAATATAAAACTTTACGCAGAAACTTTTTTACAGGTATTCTACCTCATCATGGCAGTAATAGGTTATATAAGCTGGAAAAAAACTGAAGTATCAAAAATTAATCAATGGAGCGTCAAACAACATTTAATTCTAATTTTTCTTTCTATAATTTTTGTTTTTATAGTTGGGTTCTTATTGAGCATTAGAACCGATGCTAAAATGCCATTAGTTGATACGTTTACAACTGTTTTTTCAGTTGTGGCTACTATCTTAGTTATAAAAAAAGTTCTTGAAAATTGGTTGTATTGGATTGTAATTGATGTTGTATCAATTTTTCTATATTTTGAAAGGGACTTACACCTCTCTTCTTTACTTTTTATGATTTATACAATAATTGCAATTAAAGGATATTTTTCTTGGATTGAAAAATCAAAAATAAATGTATAAAATAATTGTAACTGGTCCTGAATGCAGTGGAAAAACAACATTAGCTAAAAAATTATCTCAGTATTTTAAAATTTCTTTCGCAAAAGAATATGCCAGAGAATATCTAGAAAAAAATGGTTTGGTCTATGAGCAAAATGATTTACTTAAAATTGCTCAAAAACAAATAGAAAAAGAAAAAAAATTTAATTTATTAGATACTGATTTATTAACAATCAAAATTTGGAGCGAATACAAGTATGGAAATTGTAATGATTGGATTTTAGAAAAGATTAGAAATCAAATAAGTCAAAAGAGAATTTATATTTTATGCAAACCTGATATTAAATGGCAATATGATCCACAAAGAGAAAATCAACATAACAGAGAAAAATTGTATACGATTTACAAAAAAGAATTAGACCTTTTAGGACATAAATACTATTTAAACCATAGTAAAAAACCACTTAAAGAATTATATGTAATATTGGAAAAATATCTATAGTAGAATTTCTTTTTAATTTACAAAATTTATTAAATTTGCAATGTCTTGGAAGGGGTGCCTTAAATTGGCTGAGATCATACCCATTGAACCTGATCTGGTAATTCAGAATAGGGAAATGTGTTTTAAAAACATTACAAGTATATACCTCTCCGTACTTGTAGAATTAATTAAAAATTAACAAATGAAATTTAAGTTTCTATTTATTACTTCAGTATTTTGCCTTCCCTTTTTTGTCTTATCTCAGCAAAAAAAAGATACAGTCAAAATAAAAAAATCTCTGAAAGAAATTATCATTACTTCTGATCTAGCTGGAGAGAAAACACCTGTAACATTTAAAAATATTACTAAAAAAGAGATTAGTAAATTTAATTTAGGACAAGATTTACCTTATATAATATCGCATACTCCTTCTGTTGTAACTACATCTGATGCAGGAGCTGGAATTGGCTATACAGGATTTAGAATTAGAGGTACAGACCCAACAAGAATTAATGTTACTATTAATGGGATTCCTTTAAATGATTCAGAAAGCCAAGGAGTTTGGTGGGTAAATATGCCTGATTTTGCTTCCTCTGTTGATAATATTCAAATTCAACGTGGAGTTGGAACTTCCAAACATGGAGCTGGTGCATTTGGTGCATCCATTAATTTAAATACTATCAAACTTAATAAAAAGCCTTATGCAGTAACAACAAATATGCTTGGGAGTTACTCCACAATGAAAAATAACCTTAAATTTGGAACAGGGTTACTAAACAATAGATTTTCGTTCGATGGAAGAATTTCTAAAATTTCATCAGAGGGATACATAGATAGAGCCAGTTCGAATTTAAAATCCTTATTCATTCAAGGAAATTATTTTGCTAAAGACTATGTCTTGAATGCATTAATGTTTACTGGAAATGAAAGAACTTACCAAGCATGGTATGGAGTTCCATTATCATATTTGGATACTAATAGAACTTTCAATCCTTACACATACAAAAATGAAGTTGACGACTATAATCAATCTCATTACCAATTACATTTTACGAAACAAATAAATAATTTATCAAAACTAAATATATCTGGTCATTACACTCACGGAGAAGGGTATTACGAACAAGAAAAACTAAATCAGTCTTTTTCAGAATATGGATTGGACAATATTGTATTGTCTTCAGATACAATCTCAACAACAAACTTGATAAGAAGAAAATGGCTGAATAATGACTTTGGAGGAATTACATTTTCCATCACAAATCAATTTGAAAATTTTAATTTTTTAATTGGAGGTGCTGCGAATGAATATTCAGGTCAACATTACGGTAATATTGTATGGTCTGAATACTCTTCAAACAGCAATTATGATCATCAATATTATTGGAATAAAGCAGAGAAGGAAGATGCAAGCCTATATATTAAAGGAGATTATTTTTTGAATCAATCCTCAAACATATACATTGATCTACAACACAGAATTATTAACTATTCCTTTGAAGGATACAATGAAGAAGGATTTTCAACAGTACAAAATATTAAACTTGATTTTTTTAATCCTAAATTTGGTATTTATCATCAAATTAATGATCATTCATCTTTCTACGCTTCATATGCAGTTGCAAATAAGGAACCAAATAGAAACGACTATGTTGAAAGCACTCCATTTTCTAGACCAAAACATGAAACATTATATGACACTGAAATAGGATATAAAATATCAAATGAAAAACATAAACTAAATATTAATTTTTATCATATGGATTACAATAATCAGTTAGCATTAACTGGTAAAATTAATGATGTTGGAGCTTACACTAGAACAAATGTAAAGACTTCGTATCGTCAAGGAATTGAAATTGATGGTAGGTATGAAGTTTCAAAAAAATTAATTTTTGACGGTAATCTTACTTTAAGCTCAAATAAAATTATAGACTATAATGAATATATAGATAACTGGGATACAGGTGAACAAGAAATTATTAACTATGAAGAAAGTGATTTAGCGTTTTCTCCCAATATTATTTGGTCAACAATTCTAAGCTATGATATTTCTAAAAATCTTAATATTGAACTGATAAGTAAATACGTTGGAGAACAATTTATTGACAATACTTCTTCTACTGACAGAATGCTTAATGACTATCTTGTAAATCACTCGAGAATAACATACAACTGGCAAAACAATTTATTTAAAACTGCTAAAATCACATTTCAAATAAATAATATTCTTAATAACGAATATGTAAGTAATGCATGGGTCTACAGATTTATTTCTGACTACTGGGACCCAAGATCAGGAGACCCTTATATAAATAAAGACTCTCAAAGAGGATATAATCAGGCAAGTTATTTTCCAGAAGCTCTAAGAAACTTCATGTTGTCTTTAACTCTTGGTTTTTAATAAAATTCATTATTTAAGTGGTCTTTTTTTCTACTTTTGTAGAAAACTAAGATTATGCAGTATAATACAAAAAAAGATCGACTTGTCATGCCTGAATACGGAAGACATGTTCAAAATATGATTAATCATGCTATCGAGATTAAATCAATCAAAGAGAAAAAAGAATGTGTTGAATCAATAATCAGTTTTATGGGTCAAATGAACCCTCACTTAAGAGATATTAAAGAGTTTACACACAAACTTTGGGATCACCTACATATAATGTCAAATTTTCAACTGGATGTTGAATCACCTTACCCTAAACCTGAAATTGAAAAATTATATAAAAAACCAAAGACAATGAATTATCCTGGTAATAAAATCAGATTTTCATATTATGGAAATACTATCCCTTCTATGATTGAGACAGCTATAAAACTTGATGATGAAAAAAAAGAAATTCTAACAGGTATGATAGCTAATCAAATGAAAAAAGCATACATTTTGTTTAATGAAAGTTCAGTAGATAATAATGTAATTAGATTACATTTAAAACAACTTTCTAACGGTCAACTAACTCTTCCAGATGATTTTGAGTTTATTCGATCTGCTTCAGTTAGACAATCAGCAGGAAACAGAAAACATAATGGGAAAAAGAAAAACTTCAAAAGAAAAAAACATTAATATAAATGACAACATTCAAAGTTAAAGGAGGAAAAAAACTAAAGGGTGTTTTAACACCTCAAGGAGCAAAAAATGAAGCACTTCAAGTTCTATGTGCTGTTTTACTTACAAGTGAAGAGGTAAAAATGGAAAATGTTCCAAATATTAGAGATGTTAACATTCTAATTGAATTATTAGTTGATTTAAATGTTAGCGTAAAAAAAATCAATGAATCTACATATATTTTTAAAGCTGAAAATGTAAATATTGAATATTTGTCTTCTGAAGCATACAAAGCTAAAAGTAGTAAGATTAGAGGTTCAATTATGATAATGGGTCCTCTTCTAGCAAGATATGGAAAAGGATATATACCTAGACCTGGAGGAGATAAGATTGGTAGAAGAAGACTTGATACACATTTTATTGGTTTTGAAAATTTAGGGGCAAAATTTGTTTACGACAGTAAAGAAGAATATTACAAAGTAACATGTACTAAACTTAAAGGAACATACATGCTTCTAGACGAAGCATCAGTTACAGGAACAGCAAATATCATTATGACTGCAGCTATGGCAGAAGGTGAAACAACAATTTATAACGCTGCATGTGAACCATATCTTCAACAATTATGTAAAATGCTTAATTCTATGGGAGCAAAAATCTCAGGAATTGGTTCAAATTTAATTACAATTGAAGGAGTAAAAAATTTAAAAGGATGCACACATAGGATACTTCCTGACATGATAGAAATAGGTTCGTTTATTGGACTTGCCGCAATTACAAAATCTGAGATAACTATTAAAAATGTTGCGTTTGATGAGCTTGGTATAATTCCAAATGTATTTTCAAAGCTCGGCATTAAACTTGAACGAAAAAATGATGATATTTATATTCCATCACAAGAAAGTTATGAAATTGAATCTTTTATCGATGGATCAATTTTAACAATATCAGATGCTCCTTGGCCAGGATTTACTCCTGATCTTTTAAGTATAATTTTAGTTGTTGCTTCACAAGCAAAAGGCAGTGTATTGATTCATCAAAAAATGTTTGAATCTCGTTTATTTTTTGTAGATAAACTAATTGATATGGGAGCTCAAATAATTTTATGCGACCCTCATAGAGCAACTGTTATAGGTATGAATCACAAATCTAAATTCAAAGCAACAACAATGACTTCTCCAGACATTAGGGCAGGGGTGTCTCTATTATTAGCAGCGCTAGCTGCTGATGGAGAAAGTACAATACATAACGTTGAGCAGATAGATAGAGGATACCAAAATATTGATAAAAGACTTAATGCTATTGGAGCTGATATTATAAGAATTGACTAATTAAAGTATGACAAATTGTCTTAAATCTCTACTTTGGCAAAGTATTTGCATAATTATTTTAAAAATTAATTAACATGAGTAAAAAAAAATCGGAAAAAAGCATTAATAACAAAACAGATAAAAAAAAATTATCTGATAAAAAAAAGCAATCTAAACCAAAAATAAGTGCTGAAGAATTACTTGCAATTGAAAAAGATAAAAACATAAGACTATTCGCTGAATTTGATAATTTCAGAAAAAGAACTTCTAAAGAAAAAATAGACCTATACAGTACCGCCAATAAAGATCTGATGACAAAATTATTGCCAATACTAGATAATTTTGAAAGATGTATCAGTGCAAATAATTATCAAGATGAAGATGGCCCAACTCTGATATATAAACAACTTAAATCAGAACTTGAAAAAAATGGACTAGCTGAAATTGAAAACCCAATTGGCAAAGTGTTAGATACCGACTTCCATGAGGCAATCACTAGTATAGCAGTTAAATCAAAAAAAGAGAAAGGAAAAGTTGTTGATGTTATTGAAAAAGGATATATGCTTGAAGATAAAATCTTAAGATACACAAAGGTTGTTGTAGGAAATTAAATTAAAATTATGTCAAAAAAAGATTATTACGAAGTTTTAGGTGTAAGTAAAGGGGCAAATTCAAAAGAAATAAAAAAAGCATATCGTAAATTAGCCATTAAATATCATCCAGATAAAAATCCAAATGACAAAGTCGCTGAGGAAAAATTTAAAGAAGCAGCTGAAGCATACGATGTTTTAAGTAATCCAGAAAAAAAACAAAGATATGACCAGTTTGGTCATGCAGGAATGAGCGGATCAGCAGGAGGTTTTGGGGGAGGTATGAATATGGATGATATATTTAGTCAATTTGGTGATATTTTCGGTGGAGGTTTTGGAGGGTTCGGTGGTGGAAGATCATCTGGAAGAAGAGTGATTAAAGGATCTAATCTACGTATAAGAATAAGTCTTAGTCTAAAAGAAATAAGCGATGGTGTCAAGAAGAAAATAAAAGTTAATAGACTAGTAAATGCAGACAATGTTACATTTAAAAACTGCTCACATTGTGGAGGAAGTGGTCAAATTACAAAAGTAACCAATACCATATTAGGTCAAATGCAAACTGCATCAACTTGTCCTCATTGTAGTGGTACAGGAAAAATCATTAACAATAAACCAAGAGAAGCTGATTCAAATGGTCAAATTAAAAAACCTGAAACTGTCGAGATCAACATACCTGCAGGAGTTGAAGATGGAATGCAGCTTAAAGTATCAGGTAAAGGAAATGCTGCTCCATTTGATGGAGTAAATGGAGATTTAATTGTTTTAATTAGTATCGAAGAACACGATAAATTAATAAGAGATGGGCAGAATTTACATTTTGATCACTACATAAGTTTTTCTGATGCCGTTTTAGGAGGAGATGCTGAAATACCTACAATTAATGGAAAAGTAAAAGTAAAGTTAAGTGCTGGTCTTCAAAGTGGTAAAATATTAAGATTAAAAGGAAAGGGATTACCCTCAGTTAATAACTATGGAAATGGAGATTTATTGATTCACATTAATGTTTGGACCCCTCAAACTTTATCACAAGAGGAAAAAAAATTCTTTGAAAAAAGCAAAAATTCAGATTCATTCACACCTAACCCAAGTAATAAAGACAAATCTTTCTTTGATAAGGTAAAAGAAATGTTTAGTTAAAATTTACATTAAAATGTCAAACAACTTAATAGAAGTTAAAGATGTTGTCAAATCTTTTGGTGACTATGTTGCTCTTGACAAAATAAATTTATCAATACAAGCTGGTAGTGTGTATGGACTTCTTGGCCCAAATGGTGCTGGTAAAACAACGCTAATGAGAATAGTTAATCAAATTACTGCCCCTGACTCTGGAAAAATTCTTTTTGATAATGAAAAATTATCAAAAAAACATATCAAAGAAATAGGCTACATGCCCGAAGAGAGAGGACTATACAGAAAAATGAAAGTTGGGGAACAAGCTTTGTACTTAGCTCAATTAAAAGGCCTGAAATACAATGAGGCGTTAAAAAGATTAAAAAAATGGTTTGAAAAATTAGAGATTATAGATTGGTGGGATAAAAAAGTTGAAGAATTAAGTAAAGGTATGGCTCAAAAAATTCAATTTATCGTAACAGTTATGCACTCCCCAAAGCTGTTAATTTTTGACGAGCCATTTTCTGGATTCGATCCAGTTAATGCTTCTATTATTAAAGAAGAAATTTTGACTTTAAGTAAATCTGGGACTACAATTATTTTTTCTACTCATCGAATGGAATCAGTTGAAGAAATTTGTACCCATATAGCACTAATTAATAAATCAAGAACGATACTTGATGGAAGTATTAACCAAATTAAAAAGCATTTTTCACAAAATACATTTTACTTAAGTGTTAATGAAGCAAAAATTACAAATAATGATTTTTTTGAAGTGATTAAAAAAACTAAAAATGGAAATCGGATAAAATTAAAAAAAAATGTGTCCGAAAAACAAACTCTTGACTTTCTAAATAAAAATTACAGTATAAATTCCTACGTAAAAGAAACTCCTTCGATTGAAGATATATTTATTCGTACAATAAACAATGCTTAAAACATTACTAATCATAAAGAGAGAATATCTTGTAAGAGTGAGAAAAAAATCATTTTTAATAATGACAATTCTTGGGCCAATTTTGATGGCTTCTCTTCTTATAGTACCTATTTATCTTTCAAATAAAGGAGATGAGTTAAGAAATGTTGCTATCAACTACAAAAACAATTTAAATCTAAATAACACTGAAATTATAAATTTTACTCAATTACCAGATATTGAATTTCAAAAAGTTAAAAATAATATTGGCACAAGTGAATTCTATGCAGCACTAGAAGTACATAATAATACTTATACTTTATATTCAGATCAACAAATAACAAAAAATGTTATTGATCAAATTAAACAGCAGATTGAAAGTATTGTTAAAACAAGAAATTTAAATAAAGCGGGAGTAGATCCAAGCATTATTGAGAAAGCAAAAACAAATATTAATATAAACACTAAAATTATAGATGATAACGGAGATATTATTGATTCTAATTCTGATGCTAGTATTGGTATTGGTTTTATAGGTGGAGTTTTAATTTATATGTTTATATTTATGTATGGAACAATGGTTATGAGAGGAGTTATCGAAGAAAAAACAAATCGAATAGTTGAAGTAATTGTTTCATCAGTAAAACCTTTCCAACTAATGATAGGAAAAATTTTAGGAGTCGCTTTAGTTGGTTTTACTCAGTTTTTTTTGTGGGTCATATTAACAATATGTTTAGCTACTATCGCAGAAATTACTCTACTTGATAGTTTGAAAATAGCTAATGAATCTCAATCAACATCACAATCTATTATTTTATCTCAAATAGCAACTTTTACAGGTGGAATTGATTTATTTAAAGTAGTTTTTTGTTTTCTATTTTATTTTCTAGCAGGATATCTACTTTATAGCTCTTTGTTTGCAGCGGTTGGATCTGCTGTAGATGCTGAAGCAGACACACAACAATTTGTTCTTCCCATTACTATTCCTTTAATTTTATCCTTCTTATTAATTCAAAATATTATGGATAACCCTGATGGTTCCCTAGCATTTTGGATGAGTATCATCCCTTTTACCTCGCCAGTAATAATGATGGTTCGACTACCCTTTGGTGTAGATAGCTTTGATTTATTTCTATCTATGATAACATTAATTATTTCTTTTATTAGTATTGCTTGGATTGCAAGTAAAATTTATAGAGTTGGGATTTTAATGTATGGTAAAAAAGCTAGCTACAAAGAAATTTGGAAGTGGATTAGATACTAACTTTTATGATAAATCTTAATTTTTTTCTACTTTACGATGTTTTTTATGCCAAAAATTAAATTTTTATCGTAAAAAATGTTAAAAAAATTAATCAAATAAATACTTGAATATCAATACTTTAGATCATAATCTAACATTTAAATGTTAAAAAGAGTGATTTTTTATAGTTCTCGTTTGTAAAAGAGGTTTATCTTTGCAGCGTATTAACCAAATTTAAAAATAATGAAAAAGAATTTACGAAACATATTAGCTGTAGGTTTAGGGCTAATGACAACTGTTGCTTTCGCTCAAGACTGGAACGTTGATTCTAGAACAAGAATTGATATGAGCGGAGACAATGACTACATGAGTACAGACCAGAGAGTTACTGTAGGTACTGCTTGGGGTGGATCTGACTGGGGTATTCACGTATCTTCTGATGTGAACTACACATTAGGAAACGACGATGCTGCATCAATGAGCATCTACGAAGCATATGCTATGGCTGATTTAATGGGCTTTGCTAGCCTTACAGTAGGTCGTCAAGCATTAGACTTAGGTTCTGGAGCTTTAGTGTCTTCAAGACAATGGAGTGCAGACAGAACTACTTATGAAGGTATGATGTTTGGAATGGATCTAGGTATGGCTGATGTTATGGTTGGATACCACAACCAAAATATTGGAGACGGATCTGATACTGCTGCAGCTGGTAGTAACATGTGGATAAACGCTTCAGGTGATTTTTCTGGATGGAATGTTAACTTCTTATACATGACAAAAGACGGTGATGATGATGCTGCAATGGGAATCGACATCAAAGGTAGTGTAATGGGAGCTGGAATTCACGCATCTATGAACACTGACTTTGACGGTGACGAAATGAGAGTAATTGGTTTAACTTACGATGTTAATGATGACATGGGAGTTAGCGTATCTCAAACTGTTTACGGTGACGATGGAGGATTTGATATGGTTGGAACTAACATGAGTGGAGCTGATTGGTCAAATGGTCAAATGGCATACTTAAACGGTGGTGACGAAATGATTTCTGCTGGTTTAACTTACAACTTATCTGGAATTTCTTTAGGAGCTACAATGCACCAAGTTACAGGATCTAATGATTCAGAAAGAGACGTAACTGAAATTTCTTTAGGATACGACTTAGGAAACAACGCTGGTGTTAGCCTTCACATGGCTGATGACAATGATGTTAACTACATGTGGGTAACTTTAAACGTTGGTTTATAATACCTAAATATATTTTATTAAAAAAAGGGCTGCAATTTTTGCAGCCCTTTTTTTATGGATTAAATTCCTGTTAATAGCTAACAAAATAATGTTAAGAAATTATCAAATCTCATTTGAAAACAATCAATAGATCTTTAGTATCTTGCACACATATTAACTTTAAATATTTAAATTATGAAAAAATTATTTTTAAGTGCATTTGTAGCATTATTTGCTTTTGCTTCTTCTGCACAATTCATGGTCGTAACTACATATGATAACGATCAAGAAGAAACTGCAGACAAAATTACTGCAAACATGGGTATTGGCTACATGGTTAATGACGCCTTTACTGTTGGTCTAAAAAAAGGAAGTGATCATGCACACGAAGGGCATAACCATGCTGATGACGAAGACACTTATGACTTATGGGTTCGTTACAACTTATCTTCTTACATTGATGGAGGTTATTTAGCTCTTGAAATGCCAACAGAAGATGGATCTGACAATATGCAGATTGGTCTAGGAATGGCTTTCAATGTATGGAATGGTTTATATGTAGAACCTAACTATACAATGCCAGTAAGTGAAGATGATAATGGTGATAGAGAAGGAAGCTTCAATTTTGGACTATCATACAGATTCTAAGATTAGAATAAAATTTAAAAAAGCCAGCTTAATCAAGCTGGCTTTTTTTTATAATATTTTTAAATTTTTGGAGACAATAATCTAATCCGTCAATTTTTTTACCTCCAGCAGTTGCAAAAAATGGCTGTCCACCACCACCTCCATCTATTTCTACTGCAAGCTCATTAATTAAATTTACAGCATTGATTTTATGACATAAGTCATCACTGACAAATACAGATATAATTGGCTTTCCATCTAATTTTGTTGCTAAAAAAGCGACAACTTCTTTTTCTTTTTTAAACCCTAATAATATATTTTTAATATCATTAGCACTTAGTTCAACAATTTCAGCTATGTATCTTACGTTATTCATTTTACTTGCTGAAGACAATAACTCTCTAGACATATTATCAAGTCTATTTCTATTTATTTTTAAAAATGTCTTTTCAAGAGCTTTATTATTAGATATTAATTGTTCGATTCCTTTTACAATATTTTTTTGCTTTACTAAAATCTCTACTTCTTTTAATAAAGCATCTCTTTCACTAACATACTTTAATGTACTTATTCCTGTTAAAGCTTCTATTCTTCTAACTCCTGAAGAAATTGATGATTCAGAAATAATCTTAAATAAACCTATTTGACCTGTTGAACTAACATGTGTTCCTCCACACAGTTCTTTTGATTCAGAAAATTGTATTACTCGAACTACGTCTTCATATTTTTCACTAAACAACATTTTCGCTCCCATATCTTTAGCCTTACTTAAAGGAAGATTAGCATGTTCCACCAATTCAATGTTATCAAGAATCCGTTGGTTTACTTCTAATTCTATATTTTTAATATCTTTTTCATCGATTTTGCTAAAATGAGAAAAATCAAATCTTAAAATCTTTTCATTAATAAAAGATCCTTTTTGCATCACATGATCACCAAGTATATTTTGCAAACTACTATGTAATAAATGAGTAGCTGAATGATTTCTAGAGCATGCTAATCTTTTTTCAAAATTTACTTGAGCTTGAAAAGTAGAGGTTAATTCTTTAGGTAAAGAATCTACAACGTGAATAATCAAACCATTATCAATTATTGTATTTATAATAGGAATACTACAGCTTGAATTTTTAATCAATCCAGTATCTCCAATTTGACCTCCCCCCTCTGCATAAAAAGGGGTAATATTAAAAACTAAATGATAATAAATATTATTCTTAATTATAGCCTTACGATACTTAGTTATCTTAACATCTGTTTGTAATGTTTTGTAACCAACAAATTCTTCCACTTTATCTTCATACAATACCGTCCAGTCATCAACGTTTGTTCTACCATCCTCTTTTGATCTAGATTTTTGACAATTTAAAGCATGATAATACTCATCCTCATCAAACGTAATCCCCTTTTCTTTTAAAATAAGCCTAGTTAAATCTAATGGAAACCCATAAGTATCATACAATTCGAAAACTTGCTTGCCAGAAATGGTTGAATTTGATGTTAGAAGAATCGAATCTATTTTTTTTAATCCTTGTGAAAGAGTATTTAAAAAAGACTCTTCTTCTTTTTGAATAATATTCTCAATAAGTTTTTTTTGTGATTTAAGTTCAATAAAATGATCCCCCATTTCGTCAACTAAAGTTTCAACAATCTTATACATAAAAGGTTCTTTGATATTTAAAAACGTATAGCCGTATCTTACTGCCCTTCTTAGTATTCTTCTTATAACATATCCAGCTTTTGTGTTTGACGGAATTTGACCATCAGCAATTGAAAAAGAAATTGCTCTAATATGATCGGAAATAACTCTCATAGATGTATCTACTTCTATATCATCTCCATACTTCAAATTTGAAATGGAAGATATTTTGTTTATTAATGGAGTAAATATGTCTGTTTCATAATTTGAACCCACTCCTTGTACAATCATTGCAAGTCTTTCTAAACCCATTCCAGTGTCAACATGAAAGCTAGGAAGGTCATTTAACTTACCATCTTTTTGCTGAACATATTGCATAAAAACAAGATTCCAAATTTCAATTACTTGAGGGTGGTCCATATTTACAAGTGTAGAACCATTTATTTTTTTTCTATCTTCTAAAGATCTATTGTCGTAATGTATTTCTGAACATGGTCCACATGGACCAGTTTCGCCCATTTTCCAAAAATTATCATTTAAATTTCCATTTAAAATTCTATCTTTTGGAAGATGTGAAGTCCAAATACTATATGATTCATTATCTCTCTCTAATTTTGAGATTGGACAGCCTTCAAAAATTGTAACGTAAAATCTAGTTGGATCCAATTTACAAACATCAATTAAAAATTCCCAAGCCCAATTTATAGCATCTTTTTTAAAATAATTGTCAAAGCTCCATGACCCAAGCATTTCAAACATTGTATGGTGATATGTATCGTGACCAACTTCCTCTAAATCATTATGCTTTCCTGAAACTCTAAGGCATTTTTGTGTATTCGTTATTCTTTTTTCTTTTGGCTTTCTATCTCCTAAAAAAATATCTTTAAACTGATTCATACCAGCATTTGTGAACATTAATGAAGGATCATTTTGGACAACTATAGGAGCAGAAGAAACAATTTTGTGATCTTTAGATCTAAAAAAATCCAAAAATAATTTTCTAATTTCTAATGACTTCATATTAAGTGTTATTTCAAATTCACAATAAAATGTTGGAAATCAATTTAAGATTTCATATTTAATTATGCAAAATAAGTAAATTTGTACAATTATACTGATATGGCAAAAGTAAAATATTACTATGATACTAAAACTTTAAGTTACAAAAGAATTGAACTTAGCACATTCGAAAAGATAAGAAAAGTTTTTGCCTTCTTTTTTTTAAGCTCAGTGTTAGGTATAATATTTCTTTTATTATTCTTAAAATTTTTTGACAGCCCTAAGGAAAAATCCTTAAATACAGAAATTAATCAATTACAAACACAGTATAAAGTTCTTCAAAAAAAAATGAATCGAGCCGAACTTGTACTTGATGATATACAAAAAAGAGACGATAATATTTACAGAGTAATTTTTGAAGCAGACCCAATCCCAACATCAATTAGAAAAGCAGGATATGGAGGAGTAAACAGATATATTAATTTAAGTGGCTATACAAACTCTGAACTAATGATTTCAGCAACAAAAAAAATAGATCAAATAAACAAACAACTTTATATTCAATCTAAATCATTCGACCATATAATTGAACTTGCCAAAAATAAACAAGAAATGCTTGCATGCATACCCGCGATACAACCTGTTGCTAACAAAGATTTAAGAAGAATGGCTAGTGGCTATGGATACAGAATACATCCGATTTATAAAACTAGAAAAATGCATCATGGTATGGATTTTACAGCAAAAACAGGCACTCCAATATATGCAACAGGTAATGGAACTGTCGAAAAAGTTAGCAACATTAGAACAGGATACGGTAAACATATTATTATTGACCATGGTTATGGATACAAAACATTATATGCTCACAACTCTAAAAATTTAGTCACTAAAGGTCAAAAAGTTAATAGAGGAGATGTAATTGCTCATGTTGGCAGTACCGGTCTTTCAACTAGTCCTCATCTTCATTATGAAGTCCATAAAGATGGTAAAAAAATTAATCCAGTCAATTTTTACTATAATGATCTAACGCCTGAACAATACGAAAAAATGCTAATAATAGCATCTCAGTATAATCAATCATTTGATTAATGAAACATATAAATTTTCCAAAAGAGAAATTATTTTTTAAAATAAGTGAAGTTGCTGAAATTTTCTCAGTCAAAGTATCGGCAATTAGATTTTGGGAAAATGAATTTGACATTTTAAAACCAAAAAAAAATAATAAAGGAAATAGATTTTTCACTAAACAAGATATTGAAAATATCAAGATTATTTATCACCTTTTGAAAGAGAGAGGATTTACTGTTGAAGGAGCTAAAAAAAAATTAAAAGAAAATAAAACTGATACTATAAATAACGTTCAAATTGTAAATCACTTAAAAAATATTAGACAATTTTTAATAACTCTCAGAGAAGAGCTCTAAAAATATCTATTTCTTAAAAGGTAATTCTTAACATAGTCGCTGATCCCTTCTTCTAAAGGCGTGAAATCATGTTTAATTCCCGATAAATTTAGCTTTTTCATATTTGCTTGTGTAAAATACTGATACTTATCCCTAATATCTTTAGGAGTATCAATAAAATTAATATTTGCTGTTAATCCTAAAGAAGAAAAAGTAATATTAACTAAGTCATTAAAAGATCTTGCAACTCCAGTACCTAAATTATAAATACCATTATTTATCTTTATTTTTACTAAATGAGATAAAATTTCTATCACATCTTTTACATAAACAAAATCTCTTAACTGCTCACCATCTTTGTAATTTGGATTATGAGATTTAAATAAATTCATTTGTCCAGTGTCTTTTATCTGATTATATGCATGCAAAATCACTGATGCCATTCTTTTCTTATGATATTCATTTGGACCATATACATTAAAAAATTTAAAACCTACCCAAAAAGACGGACCTTCCTGTTGCGTTAAAACCCACTTGTCAAAATTATTTTTTGACTTACCGTAAGGGTTTAATGGGTTTAGCTTATTGACTAAAGCATGATTATCATCATAACTAAATTCTCCTAAACCATATGTAGCTGCTGAAGAAGCATAAATCATAGGGATATCATGCTTGGCACACAAAGCCCAAACACTTTTAGAAAAACTTTCATTTAATTTTTCTAATACTTCATAATCAAATTCAGCCGTGTCAGTTCGAGCACCTAAATGATATACCATAGAAACTGTACCATAATTATTTTCTAGCCATAAAATAAAATTTGATCTATCAATTGCTTGGCTATAAAACTTCCCAGCTAAGTTTTTGTTTTTATCGTGATTTGAAAAATCATCTACGACCACAATGTTTTTCAAATTTAGAAGATTTAATTTTTCAACTAAGCATGAACCAATAAAACCTACAGCTCCTGTAACTACTATCATTTTTCAAAAGTACATTAAAAATTATACATTTGTAAAATTGAAAATAAAATATAATTGATAAGTTTTATAAACATAAAAAAATCACTTTTTTTCGTAAAAAAATATATTTCATATTTACTTAAATCGAAAAATATTCATAGTGCACAATCTCCTTTTTTATATGAATTTTTATCAAAGATTTTATATAAACACACTAATGACAAGGATTACCAAAAAATAGAACATACTAGAAAAAAATTATTGCGATCATCTAAAAAAATTAAAATCCAGGACTTCGGAGCTGGAAGTTGTATAAACCAAAACCAAACAAGAAAAATTAAAGATATTGCAAAAAACTCATCAAAAAGAAAAAAATATAGCCAGCTTTTATATCGTATTGTTAAATTTTATGAGTCAAAAAATATTCTTGAATTAGGGACATCTCTTGGAATTAGTTCACTCTATTTAGCAAAAGGAAATAAGCAAGCGAAAGTTTATACTCTTGAAGGGTGTCCAGAGACAAGTAAACAAGCTCAGTTAAATTTTAATTTTAATAATGCCTCCAATATCAATTTAATAATAGGGGAGTTTGACAGTACACTTTCTAATACATTAGATAAAATAAAGAGTATTGATTTAGTTTTTATAGATGGAAATCATCAAGAAAATGCCACAATTTCTTATTTTGAAAAATGTTTAAATTATGCTCATAACGATACAATATTTATATTTGATGATATATACTGGTCAATAGGAATGGAAAATGCTTGGAAAAAAATTAAATCTCATAGTAAAACTTCCTTAACTATAGATATATTTCACATAGGAATCGTATTTATAAAATCTGAACTAAGTAAAGAAAACTATATAATTAGATACTAAAAA
>CEUH01011100.1_pt1 | contig 19063 bp, 19 predicted proteins | sample 356461 | NCBI WGS metagenome assembly CEUH01 (sample SAMEA2623275, study PRJEB7988) | marine metagenome | isolation source: saline water (ENVO:00002010), including
GATAGGTTTTTATCAAGATACTCTTTATTTATAGCATGGTGGACTCTGTGATGAGAAGGTGTGACAATTATATTTTCTAAAAAGCCAAGCTTTCCAATAAGTCTAGTGTGGTACCAGTACTGAGCAAAAAGATGAAGAGGTGCAAGGACACCAACTACTTCTGCAGGAACTCCAATTAATGCAGTAGGAATTAGAAAAATAAATGAAATAGAAAAGAAGTTTGAGATGGATTGTCTTAGAGCACATGCTAAATTAAATTCTTCACTACTATGATGAATAATATGATGATTCCAAAAATAGTTGATACTATGATTAATTCTATGAACCCAATACCCTGCAAAATCAATACCTATAAATGCAATAACATAAACTAATAATGAGGATTCAATATTGAAAATAGCTAAATTATCAACCATATAAGAATATGAAACTATGATAATTGTTAGACCTAAAACATCTTTTACGATATTAGTTAGACCAGAGCATAGACTAGATAAAGTATCCATACTTCTGATAACATAATCTTTATTATATACTTTAGAAAAGAATATTTCAATTGCTATTAAAGTAATAAAAAAAGGAATAGCAAAGTTCAAAGTTGTGATGTAATATGTCGGCATAAACAAATTTATATTTTTTAATCGTAAAACATATAATAAACTATATTCGTACCACATTTTGAAAATGAAACAATACACTTTTCTATCATTTCTTTTATTTTTTTCTTTTTATAGCGAAGCTCAAAAAAATTATGAGCCCTTAAAAATTTCTGATGATTTAATTTCAATTGATGGTATTATTAAGCCAGAAGAATGGGACAATGCTCTTAAAATTGATGTTAATTATGAAACACAACCAGGCTATAATACAAAGCCAATTGTAGAAACATCTGGATATATATTATATTCTGATTATCACATATACCTAAGATTTGATGCAAAAACGAGAGAAACTGTTAGAGCGTCCGTAAGGAAAAGAGATGACTTTGGAATATTTAATGATGATATAATTGGTATAGTTATTGACACATACGGTGATGGTAGAAATAATCTATTTATAGGATCAAACCCTTATGGTTCTCAAATGGATGTGAGAGTTCTTAACTCTATTATGGAAGAGTCAAGATATGAGATCTCATTCGATTTAGAATATGAGTCATCAGGATCTATAAATGGTAATAGCTATCAAATTGAAATGAAAATTCCTTTCTCATCTTTACCATTTCCAAATGGAAAAAATCAAAAATGGAAATTTAAGATTTTTAGAAAATATATTGATTATGAATTATCCTCTTCCAGGGAGGATAGAGATAATTCATGTGTAACATGTCAATTTGAAGATGATATTTTATTTAGAGATATTAAAATTGATAAGAAATTTGATCTAATTCCCTATATAACAAGTAGTATAGAAGGTTCTAACAATTCAGTAGATAATAAAATTAATTACGGTAAAGTAAAAAATAATATTGGCCTGAGCTTAAATACTGAACTTTCTAAAAGTTTATCTTTAGAATTAGCAATTAATCCTGACTTCTCTCAAGTTGAAGCAGATGTAACACAAATTGATGCTAATTCAGCTTTTTCTTTAAGCTATCCCGAAAAAAGACCTTTTTTTAATAAGGGAACAGATATTTTAAAACTTAATAATCCAGATCTACAACCATTCTATTCTAGATCAATAAATGATCCAGTATTTGCCCTTAAACTATTAAACCAAGGTAAGAAATCAAGATTATTTTATTTATCATCACTAGATAATAATTCACCTTATCTCATAGCCGGGAGAGACAGATCATACTTTGGAGAGGGCAAAAAATCATTTGTAAATGTATTAAGGTACCAAAGACTATTAAATAATGGCTCAAAAATTGGTTTTCTATCGACAACAAGACATTATGATGGTGGAGGTTATGGTAACTTATTTGCAATTGATGGATTATTTCAATTAACTAAAAATATTAGATTATCATTTGACATCATAAAAAATTTAAATGAGGAACCGGTTAATAACTGGATAGATTCTGATGATTATTTTAATGATTACTCTGTAAGACTTGATGGGGAAAAATTTAATGGGAACGGTGTATTTATCGGACTATCAAGAACAACTGAGAATTGGCACTCGTACCTAGGCTACAAGTATATAGACCCTAAGTATAGAGCAGATGTTGGTTTTGCCGTAAAAAATGATAGGAAATGGCTGACATATTTTCAATCATATACATCCTACAGAGATGAAGGGTTTCTTCGAAATATATCTTACTCATTGAAATATGACATGTTACATAACTTCGATAACCAACTGGATGTTATTAGCTTAGACGGAAGAGTTGAAGCATCATTCAAAGGAAATACAAATATTGGAATTACTCATGATTATGATTTTGTATCATATTATTTGGATAAAAAATATTCAAATTATGGTTCGACAAGAATAGGTTTTTCTACTAGTCCTGTAGAATTAATTTCATTTGATTCCAATTTAAGTTTTGGGAAAGACGTTGCTTTTAATGATGAAGATCCTGAGTTAGGTAAAGAATTTAATTTCAGAGCAACACTCAGATTACAACTAAATAATAATCTTTCTATAAATAACCTGTTTAGTTTTTCAAGATTAAAAGAAATAAATACTACTGAATATTATTATAAAGGCTATATAAATAGATTTGACACAAAATATCAATTCTCAAAATTTATTGGGCTAAGACTTGCTGCTGAATATAATGATTTTTCCGAATCAATTTTCTTACAACCTCTTTTTGAATGGACACCAAATCCTTTCACTATATTCTATATTGGAGGAAATCAAAACTTAATTAAGGAAACAGAATACTTTACTGACAGATCTCAATTTTTTATAAAATTTCAATACCTAATAAGCTTATAAATAACTAAATATAGTATTAGACGTTATTAATATTATGGAAAATAAAAGAAGAAAATTTTTAAAAAATGCTGGTTCAACTGCATTATTTGCAAGCTTAGGCTCATCATTCTTTATAAGTTGCGATGACACAGAAGAAGTTATTATCCCAGATGATAATGATAATAATAATAATTCAGAAAATGGATTTACTGTTGATGGTGATACATATACTATCGATCTAGATCACCCTGACTTTTCAGTATTAAATTTGGTCGGAGGATGGCTTTTGTTTAATGAAGGCGGCATGATATTAGTTAATGTAGGACAAGATATTATAAGAGCATTTTCTAATAGTTGTCCTCATCAAGGATGTAGAACAAGCTGGAAATACAGTAATAATAATTTTACATGTACTTGTCATAATGCTGTTTTTACTAACTTAGGAGAAAGAATTAGCGGACCTGCTCCAAGTGATTTAACTTCTTATTCTGTTGTTAGAGATAATGATATAATTACTATTACTACTTAACTATATCTTAACTTGTAATCCATCTTTAAAATAAACTTCTTTTAGAAGTTTACCTTCTCTATCATAAATTTTCATAAACCCGTTTTGGACTCCTTTAACTGTCTCTGTTTCATCTGAAAGTGTGCCATCTCCAAAGAAGTTTTTTTGTAAACCATCTCTCAATCCGTTCTTAAAATTCCACTCACTTTTAATATTACCATTCTTGTAATAAAGGTATGATGTTCCATTTCTGACCATCTCCTTATCAAAAGTTTCCTTACTTTCTACTCTACCACTTTTATAATATCTAGTTACAGTAATTTTCGAATTTCCGTAAATCCATTCGCTTTGTAATGATCCTTCAGAATAAAATAGTTTAGTATAAAATTTTATTCCATCATTATATTTTTCTTCGACTCGTATATTATCTAAATCATCTTTTTTTATAGCTATTCCAGAATATTTATCACCATTATAAAATGACTCCCCATCAATAATTTCAAGTTTACTAATTTGAACTGTATTTTGACAAGAAAATAATATAACAATAAGTATTAGAGAAATTAATCTACTTTTATCCATTTAGATTTATATTTTATATCAAGAAATTCTAGAGAGTCTACCCTTACTCTTCTAATAAAATTTAAAGTAAACTCATTTTCATTATTGAATTCATATTTAAATCTCCTAGAAATGGTGCCAGCCTGCTCATCATACAGAATTAAAGAATCTTCTTTTATCTCATATCTCATTAGTGTATTGTAGTAGAATACTAGGTTGTCAGAACGAAAAGAGGTAATTGGTCCAGGCTCAGGAAATGGAATACTTTCTTCATCAGCGTTTAAACTTTCTAATTTCCAGTCACCAGAAAATTTAGGTGCTTCCTGATTTGAACAGGACATTAATATAAAAAAAAGTAACAATGAAACTAAGTGTTGCATAAGATCATTAAATTTATAAAAAACTTATTAATGAATCTTACAATAACATCAATAATAGGAATATTTTTTTTAATGTGGATGGTCTACTTTTCTTTAGGTGCATTCGCTAATATGACTGAGAATAAAACTCTTTTAAACATTTTTAAATCATTTAAGTATATAATAGGTGTCATATCAATTATTTTGATAATCCTATATATATATTATTGATGAAAAAAATTATATTAAACCTACTCTTTTTAATAATACCTTCATTTGTATTTGCTCAATCTATTAGTATTAAAGTTTTAGATAAAATAGATAGTAGTCCCATTGAAAATATAAAAGTTGAATCTAAAGACAAAGTATTTTTCACAGATGAAAATGGATTAATACTTATTGATAAAAAATTATTTCCACTTGAATTGAAAATCAATGATTTTAGATATTATACGAAAAAAATAAAACTAGATCAATCACAGAATCTAGAGATAGAACTTACTCATAAAGGTTTCATTCTTTCTGACATTGTAATCAACTCTAATTTTTATTCAAAAAAATTACAAAATAATAATACTTCAACTTCAATAATAGATGACTTGGAATTTAGAAAAAACGAAGGAGAATTTTTGATAAACTCTCTCAATCAAATGAATGGTATATATTCACATTCAGCAGGTTATAATACTAATAGAATTACTATTAGAGGAATGGGTTCAAGATCACCCTACTCTACTAATAAAATAAAAGCATACTTAAATAATATCCCTCTATCAAATAGTGTTGGAGAAACATCAATTGAAGATTTTGGGATTGATATCTTAGATCAGATTGAGATAAATAAAGGACCTAATTCAAGTGTATATGGATCCGGTCTCGGTGGAAATATTATTTTGAAAAGTTCTAAAAATCTTGATAAAACTGTTCATCTCAGATCAATCTATAGATCATTTGATACATATCAGAATAGTATATCTTTCTCAAAAAAAATTAATAAAATAAATTTATTCTTAAATCTTGATAAAATTAAAAGTGATGGGTACAGAGATAATAACACATATGATAATAACAGAATTTTTGGAAGTATTAATTACGAAATAAATAAAAATTATTCCATTGATCTTATTCATTTTAATAATTCAGCTAACGCTCTAATTCCTTCATCCCTCAGCTTCGAGAATTTTATAAATGATCCATCTAGTGCTGCTTTTTCTTGGAGGAATGTTAAAGGAGGTGAAGACTATAATAGATCAGTTACTGGTCTTACTTTTAACTCTAAAAAATCTAAATACACTTCAAGTACTACTATATTCTTCAAAACATTTAATAATAATGAAAATAGACCATTTAATTATTTAATTGAAGATAGTGATTCGTATGGTTTTAGACACATTGGAAAATTTCAACTAACTCCTTTTAATATGAGTTATGGGTTAGAGTATTCATATGAAAATTATTCATTCAATACTTGGGATGAATACGGTACTGAAGATGAATCTATAATAACTCAGCAATCACAAAAGAGAAAAAACTATAATTTCTTTTTTCAGTTTGATAGATCATTTGAAAATTCATTTTTGACTTTTGGTATTGGGTCTAATAAAATAAATTATAATTGGGTTGAAGAGATTAATTCAACTCAATTTAGCTATAAGACAAAAACAATTTTATCACCCAGAGTTTCTTATAATCACAACCTTAATAACAGCTCAATATTTGCCAACATAAGTCATGGATTTTCTTCTCCAAACATTGATGAAACTCTTGATGAGAATGGACTTGTAAATTCTGAAATTAAACCTGAAACGGGATGGAATTATGAATTAGGTCTTATAGGATCAGCTAAAAATAGTACACTTTCTTATGTGTTTAGCCTTTATTATATGGACATTAAAAATCTCCTTGTTGCTCAAAGGACAAATTTTGATACGTATACCGGAGTTAATGCTGGTAGAACATCTCACCCTGGATTAGAAACAACAATAAATTTTCTATTGTATAGAAGTAAAAATTTAAATATTTCATCATCAAATAATTTTTCTAAATACTGGTATATTTTTAAAGATTTCAATAACAGAGGAACAGACTATTCCCAAAATAAATTAACTGGCGTACCAACCCACACATCCTATTCCAAAATTAAAATTGATTATAAAAATTTCAATGCTCAAATTTCATATCAAAATATTGGAAAAATACCTATTAACGATGCAAATGAATTATTTTCAGAAGCTTATTCTTTGGTTGATTTTAAAATATCAAAACTATTTTCCATAAATAATTTAGATATAAATATATCATCAGGAATCAATAATATATTTGATAAAAGATATGCCTCAGGAATTGTTATAAATGCTAGAGGATTTGGGGGAAGAGATCCTAGATTTTATTATCCAGGTTTACCAAGAAATTATTTTATATCTTTAAGACTTAGTATATAAGCTATGAAACTAGGAATTGACAAAATACAAAAGTATGGATTAGAATCTTTTGTCATTCTATTTAGTATAGTTTTATCTTTTTACATTGAAGGTCAAAGAGATCTAGCAGAAAAAAACTCTGATAAAAATAAATTAATCACTGATCTAATAAATACCATAGATGAGGACCAAAAACAGTTAGAATATATTAAATCTGAAATGAATAAGACTGTCAAACTTATAAATGAGATTCAAGCTGATATTAACTCTCAAAATAGTAATTTATCTAGAGTTGATATAATTAATAAAATTTCAGAAATTAAAGTTTCGTATTCATTTTTTCCTCAAGAAGGTATATTTAATCAGCTTATTTCAACAGGTAGTTTTGAGTTGATAGAAAATGAAGATCTAAAACTTTTATTACTAAAAATATATAACCATCAAAATAATAGGAACTATGCAATATCAAACCTTATAGATATATTTTCCATAGAATTTTATAATACAGTATATCAAAAATTTAGAATAGATATAAATGTAAATAATATGGAAGGGGAAATTTATGGAATATCAGTAGTTAGCGATTTTAATTTTAATAAAACATTCTACTTCTCAGATGAATTTTATGGCTTTTTAACAAGAACAAAAACATACGCAAATCTATATTCAAGGTTATTAAATGATATTAGTGAAAATTATAAACAAGCTAAAATTTATTCAGAGTATGAAATTAATATTTAAGGCATAATGAAGATAAACTTAGAAAATTTCAAATCATATACAGTAAATTCTGTAGTTATTTTATTTAGCGTTATTCTTTCATTTTATATTGAAGGTGAAAGAGAATTAAATGAAAAAAGTATTTATAAAAATAAATTAATTACGGACTTAATCAATACTATTAATGAGGACATAAACCAGATAGATTACATTAGAAGTCAAGTAAGTGAAACAGTCAAAAATTATAATTCTATTTTAAATGATATTGACTCTAAAAATAAAAACCTCTCTAGAGCAGATATAATGGAAAAGATTGTAGGAGATAATATTGGAATATCTTTTTTTCCTCAAGAAGGAATTTTTAACCAACTAATATCAACAGGAAGCTTTGAACTTATAGAAAAAAATGAGCTAAAATCACTTCTTTTAGAGATATATAATCATCAAAATAATAGGAATTATGCTACTTCATATCAGCTTGATCTATTTCAAATTAAGTTCAATGAAAAATCTTATAATAATTTTAGAATAAATTCTGAATATAATTATCAAGATGGTGAAATATATGGAAAGCCAGTTGTAAAGAGCTATATATTTAATGAAAATTATTATTATTCTAATGAGTTCTATGGATTACTAGCAGAAGGTAAAGTAAATGGAAATAATTATTTAAGATTAATTGATAATATAAAAGAAAACTACATTCAAGCAAGGATTTATGCTGAATATGAAATAAATAATTAGTACATAAGATGCATTTTGTTTTTATTCCTCCATCCAGCTTGAGACTTATACTTAACAAAAAAAATCTTTAAATCACTTTGGGATTTATAGTCAACAAAAAATATTTTTTTATCTGATTGACTTTGATAATCTACAAAATACCATAAACCTTCATTACCTCTTGCCTGAGATTTATAATCAACTTTGTATACTTTTAAATCTGCTTGACTTTCAAATTCTACCACAAAAACATTAAGATCTGATCCAGAAGAAAATTTAGAAGAAAATATTTTTTGACTAAACAGGTTATTAGAAGAAAATAAAAAAACACAAAATAAAATATAGAATCTATTTTTCATTTTCTATCTCTGAAAAAATCGAAAAAGCCATTGTATTAGCTGATTTTGCGTATTTATTAGCTTCTATAGCCTCTTTTTTAGTTTCATCCAATTCAAATAAGGCGTATTCTAAATTTGAATTAATTTCATTTAGCTTATTTCTTGTTTCATAATTCTGATAAGCTAAAATTACTAATCCAAAAAAAGTTAAATTTTGAAAGTTCAAATAGTTTTGAAGTTTTAATATATTTTTCATTGTTTAAAATTTAGAAATTGAAATTTAAAAAACATTATAGATTTTTATTTATATTGAGAGCATTAATTAATATAGAATAAATGAAAATTTTAGTTTTTTTAATTACTATTATTCTTAATTCAAATAACGATAAATTATTTGGGCTTTGGAAGTCTATTGAGGAAAACAACCCAAATTATATCAATTTGAAACCAAATGGAGATTTTTTTAAAATCAATAAAAAAGAAACAAAAAAACTTAAGTATTCTTTATATGATACTTATATTCAAATTGAAGGAATCGATGGAAATTTTAAAGAAGAACCCTATTATTTGACTGGTGATACCCTTGTAATTCAATCTATTAACAATGGAAAAATTGTTAAGAAAAAATATTTAAGACAGAAATTAGCTCTATAAATGACTAAAAATAAAAAAGAAAGCAAAGGTCATCTCGCCCAAATAGTAAGGAGAAAAAATTCAACAAAAGTTAAACCATCAGGAAAAATTTATAAAAGATCAAAAAAAATTGAGGAATAAATTTAATACCTATCAGGTATTATAATCCAGGCTACAATATAGGTCAATATTCCACCCCCTAACATTAAAGATGTTGCTATAAACATTAATCTGATTATAACTGGATCAATAGAGAAATATTCACCTAAACCCTCACAAACACCACCTAAAATTCCATTATAACTGTCTCTTTTAACTTTTCTCATTCAGTCTAAATTAAGCAAATTATAAGTTAATCTAATTTGAGTTGATAAATTCCTTATAGAACTTCCTAGCCCACCACCTGGTCTAATATTCAAAATACCAAAAGAAATTAGTCCCGAAATATTTATGTTATTTAATGCATATGATAAACCTGACTGAATACCTAGATCAAAAGGCTTTAGAGTATCAGGTGGTTCGTTAAATATATTATTACCGATAGATCCATAAACATTAGTTTTTGTTAGATTATTTTTAGAGTATTCTCTAAATGCAAATCCAAAATATGGGCCTATCTCTAATCCTAATTTATTTTCAGTATAAACTCTAACCTTTATAGGTATAGTAAAATACTTTGAATAAGATTTGACCCTAATACCTGATTGATTATTTAAGTAGCCTTTTGAGGAGTAATTGATTTCAGTAACTAAATGGATGTCATTATCTAAGCTATATTCAGATACTATTCCTAAAAGTATTCCTGGAAGAAAACCTTTTCCCATATTAAATTCTTTTGTAGCATTTGATGCAGTAATTGTTGAAAAGTTTATTCCTCCATGTAATCCCAATTTTATTTTACTCGTATACCCGGTATAGGGAATTATTAGAATTATTAGAAATATTATTTTTTTAATTTTAGAATTCACTATTTAAGTTTAACTTAATATTAATTAATATATTTTAATGTTATCAATTAAAAGGCTTAATCTTGACTCTTCATGGCATATCGAATATGGTAAAAACAGTTTTGTAGTAGATCCTTGGTTAATAGGATCTGAAATTGATGGATTTAAATGGCTCAATGAACAGTGGCATATAAAAGAACCCGTTAAAATATCAGATTTACCAGAATTTCAATTTTTATTAATTTCTCAAAATTATGAAGACCATTGTCACATAGAAACTTTAAACAATATCTCTGATAAGAAGCCTATAATTGCTACTGATAAAGCTTTCAAAAAACTTAAAAAAAAATTTCCCAATAGAAAAATATTACATCTCAAAGAAAATGAAAAAACAGAATTTGAAGGTCTATCTTTTATTTCATTCAGGCCTGACAAAATACTAGATCCAATTTATTATGCGGTAGTAATTATAAATAAAGACAAAGAAGCAATTTTTTATGCACCTCATGGTTTTGCTCTAAGTTCAAAACAACTTGAAATTATAAATAAGTATTCAGTATCATTACTTATCACAACATTTACTGAATTTGAGATTCCCAAAATAATGGGTGGTAAAGTAAATCCAGGTATGGATAATGTTTATGAATTATTTAATCAAATTAAGCCAAAAAATACAATTAATACTCATGATGAAGAAAAGAAGACAAAAGGTCTTGTATCTGCACTTGCTAAAATAAAATATGCAGATTATGATGAAATTGAATCTAATAATTCCATTAACTTTATAAGAGTTGACAATTACGATAAAAGAGTCATAAAGTGATCTTCAAAATTCTATTTATTTTTTTATTTATAAATACTAATGAAGAAGAAGTGGCAATAGAAAATTTAGTTGGAAACTGGGAAAGAGTATGTATTGAAAATGATGCTCTTGGTTTTCAAGTTTCACATTGCAATTTTTTTGGAGATAGAGAAATGTATATAAATGAATGGAATTATATTGAAATGACTTTCAAAAATGGTGAAAGGAAATTTTATGATTTTAAGTTAGATGGTGATAAGATGGATATTTTCCATAAGTATAATCAAAAGATAGAAAATACATTGACAATAGATGGAGATACATTAATTATAGAGTCTGCTGAAATATATAATGAGCTGATGAATAGAAAATTTGAGGCAAATTATAATAGAGTTTATTTCGTTAAGAGAAACTAAATTATCCCTAATATCATAAAGTAATGACATGCAGAACCTGCCATCACAAATACATGCCATATAACATGATTATATTTCATTTTATCTCTAGCATAAAATACTGTTCCCAATGTATAAAATATTCCACCAGAAACCATTAGAGCAATACTATTTGCAGAAAATACCTTTAATACCGAATTAAAATCTATTATAATTAACCAACCCATAAATAGATATATCAAAAGGGAAGCCTTACTATAATATTGAAAAAAAAATATTTTATGAATTATGCCTACCATAGCTAAAGACCATATTATAATAAAAATTTCTGAACCTAAACTATAATTTAATTTTAACAATAAAGGTGGTGTGTATGAACCTGCAATTAATAAGTAAATACTTATATGATCTATTTTCTGAAGAAAATTTGAAAACTTAGAGTCGATAAAATAATGGTAAAGTGTTGAGGATAAATACATACCACTTAATGAAAAACCATAAATCATAGATGAAATTAGACTAAAATCTTTTTGAAATATTAAAGACTTATTGACTAAAAAAAATAGACCAATACAACTTAAAATAAATCCTATTCCATGTGTGGTATAATTTAATTTTTTTTCAAAACTAGATTCTATTCTTTCACTCAAATTATTAAGTATTTAAAAAAAATTATTATAATGTATCTTTATAAAAACCTGAAACATGAAAAAATTAATATCTCTATTCCTCCTTTCAATTTTATATAATGGAATTTACTCTCAAAATCTGAACACAAAAAATTTATTATGGAGAAATATCGGACCTGCAAATATGATGGGTAGGATTGCTGCAATAGATGCTTCAAATAAAGATTATAGAAAGGTTTTAATTGCATCAGCTTCTGGAGGTGTATTTAAATCAGATAATGCAGGAGTTACCTGGGAAAGTATTTTTGATAAATATGGTGCTGGCTCTATAGGATCAGTAAAATTTGATCAAAATGATTTAAATACAATATGGGTCGGAACAGGAGAATCTGCAAATAGAAATTCAAGTGCATGGGGAGATGGAATCTACAAATCGACTGATGGTGGAAAAACATTTAGTAACATGGGGCTAAAATCAACTCATCAAATTGCTGAGATAGAAATTCATCCAAATAACTCGAATATTGTTTATGCTGCTGCAGTTGGTCACTTATGGGGCTATTCTGGAGAAAGAGGTTTATTCAGGACAATTGATGGCGGAAATTCTTGGGAAAAAGTTTTAGGAGGATTACCAGATGATGGAAAAACTGGATGTACTGAAATAATTTTTCATCCCACAAACCCAGATATTATGTTTGCGGGTTTTTATCATAGACTTAGGCAACCTGCAAGCTTTGTAAGTGGCGGAGAAGAGGGAGGCTTATTCAAAAGTACAGATGGTGGAAAGAGTTGGAGAAAAGTGACAAATGGTCTTGCTAAAGGTAAAAGTGGAATGATAGATATTTCTATTCACCTCAGTAATCCAGATATAATGGTAATGGCATATGAGGCAGATGAAAATATTTCTGATGAAGAACCCGGGACTGGAGTTTACATATCTTATGATGGAGGTGAATCTTGGAACTTTTTATTAAAACATGCTGTAAGACCATTTTACCATGGTCAAATAGAGATTGACCCAATAAACCCAGAAAATATATATGTTGTCTCTAGAGGATTTATGATTTCAAATGATGGAGGGAAAAATTTTTATTCAAGAAGATGGAGAACAGATGGAGGAGATGATCATGATATGTGGATAGCACCTTATGATAATAATATAATGTATCTGGCAACAGATCAAGGATCTAGATTATCTATTGACGGAGGCAGAACATGGCTCTCACATAATAATATGGCAATAGGACAATACTACGCAATCGGAGTTGATATGAGAGACCCATACTATGTCGGTGGTGGGTTACAAGATAACGGGTTATGGATGACACCTAGCAATAGCAGAGAATATAGAGGAATTTTGAATATGCATAGTACATGGATTGCCGAGGGTGATGGATTTCATACTCAAATTGATCCTGAGGATTGGAGAACTGTTTATACAGTAAACCATGTTGGATTTGTTGCGAGACAAAATATTGAGACAAGAGAATATACCTTTATAACCCCTACTCCAGAAACAATTTCAAACTTTAGTGAATATGTTGAGTATGATTATGATGAGACAAGAAATAGGTACACTATTGATCCTGGAGAACATTGGTTCTTTAGAGAAAGACCAGATAGACCATTACTGCCTCCTCAATTTAGATTTAATTGGAGTAGTCCGTTTATAATTTCATCAAATAATTCAAAAAGAGTATTTTTTGGATCAAACCATTTATTCAAGTCTAATGATAGAGGAGATAATTGGGAAATAATTAGTCCAGATTTAACTACAAATGATAAAAGTTTAAGAAATACATCAGATGGAGGAGGTTTAACAAATAGTAATACAGGAGGAGAAAATCATTTCACAATAATTACAATTAGTGATACTCCGATTGATAAGGATGTAATTTGGGTAGGAACTGATGATGGCAATGTACAAGTAACGAAAGATAATGGAGATACTTGGGATAATGTTAGACCAAATATTGTAGGTGTCCCTCAAAAAACTTGGGTTAGTAGAGTTGAAGCTTCAAAACATAAAAAAGGAAGAGCATATGTATCATTTGATAATCATAGATTTGATGATAATAAGCCATATGTTTTTATGACAGATGATTATGGTAAATCATGGAAAAATATTACTTCTAACCTACCAAAAGATTATTCAGTATATGTTATAAAAGAAGATTATATAGATGAGAATTTATTGTTTGTTGGAACTGAGAAATCTGTTTATTTTACTATTAACCAAGGAAAAATATGGGAAAAGTTAGGTTCTAATCTTCCAAGTGTAGCAGTTCATGATTTAGTAATCCATCCCAGAGATGGAGATTTGATTGCTGGTACTCATGGAAAAAGCATTTGGATTTTAGATGATATATCCCCTCTCAGAAATTTAAATTTTAATTCAAATAAAATTATTCCCTCGAGAGAGTCAACAAAATGGATAAAAATTAACACTGGAAGAAAGCAACCTTATTTTGAATTTAGAGGTGAAAATCCTCCTTACGGAACAATTATAAATTTTTATAGTAAAACAGAAATAAAAGGAAAAATAACTATTACTAACAGTTCAGGAAGCAATCTCTACAAAAGAGATATTTCCTTAAATAATGGTTTAAATAGATTTATTTGGCCATTTGAGTTAGATAGAAATTCAGATGAATTTAATAATTATAAAACCAAATTCATAAACCTAGTTGATGAATTGAAAGATATTGTCATTGACAAGAAAAATTTAAAACAATATAATTTTAAAAATTTGAATTCATTTGATGAAATAAATAAATTAAGAAAATCATTTCTTGATGATTACGGAATGTATGCAAATGGAAAAAAGATATTTGGCGATAAATTATATGAAAGCTATGAAGTTAAACCTGGAAAATATAATTTAAAAATTGAATTAGAAAGTGGAGAATCATTTACAGATACAATTATTGTAAGAGATGATCCTATAAAATCTAATTAATATCTCCCTCAGAAAGTCTAATCAAAAAGTCAGCCGTAGCTTTATTTACTTTCATTTGGTTATCAAACATCATAAAGTGATGGGTATCATCTACAATAACTAATGTCTCCAAATAAATATCTTTTTTTCTTAACCTTTGAACTAAATCCGTACTTTGTTTAAAATATACATTTCTATCATCATCAGCATGAATAATTAATACTGGTGACTTCCAGGTATTAACATCTGCAATAGGAGATGATTTCCAAGCGGTTTCTCGAGCTAAATCATAATCTGGAGCTTTTTCATAATTAATTGAATTTAAATATCCATACAGAGTTCTGTCATGAACACCATGTATATCAACTCCTCCTGAAAATAATTCTGAATCTCTACCTAATGCCATTGCTGTAAGGTATCCACCATAACTTCCTCCATAGACATAAATTCTATTCTTATCAATATTTTTTTGACTATTCAGCCAAATTCCTGCTGCTTTTACATCTTTATACTCAGAGGCTCCTTTTGTTCCTCCATCAATAGGGTTATGAAACTCATAGCCATATCCAATTCCTAGTCTATAATTAACTGAGATAACAACAAAACCTTTATTAGCTAAATATTGATTTAATGCATATGCATTTGAATAATAGGATGAGTAATGCCATCCTAATAACATCTGTCTCGGAGGACCACCATGAATATAAATTACTGCGGGTTTATTTTTCTTATTATCATCTTTCTCAAATTTAGTTGCATACACTTGTACTCCATCAGTAGATTTAAATTTTACCTGAGATGGAATTACCATTTTATCAGAAGGAAAATTCTCAGGAATTCTATCTTCAGACAATAACTTTATTTCATTTGATTTTAAATTCAATACAGTAGGAAGAGGAGGTCTAGTTGATGACGCACTAATGTATGCTATATAATTTAAATCTCCCATAACTAATGGCGTCCACTCAAGACCTATTCCATTGGTAAGAACTTTCATATTTTGCTTATCAACAGAAACTTGAACAATATGTCTTCTGTCAATATCATATTCATCTTTACCGGTATTTGCAGTAAACACTAAAGATTTTCTATCTGGAGATAATTTTATATACTCACACATAAAATTACCAGGAGTTAATAAAAGTGGCCTACCCCCATTCTCAGGTATAGAATAAAGATGTTGCCAACCATCTTGATAAGATAGAAAAACTATCCTTTTATGAGCCCAATACAAATTAGCTCCACCTTGGGTCCTTGGGTATGAACCTCTTAAAGTTTTGGGAGCTTCCCATAATTCTTCACTTACCATTGAATTTATATCTGACTTTATAATTTTCCAAGGAACATGTTTTGCTCCTAATATTGAGGCTGGTTTTCCGGCTAATCCAGGTTGTCTTATATATACAATCTTATTTCCATCAGGTGACCATCTAGGAGATGAGTCTCTGTCAAAAGAGGGATTTATCCATTTTATATTAGTACTCTCATTCTGATAAACACCAATGAATGAACGATCTGATCTATATGAAACAAAAACTATTTTCGATCCATCAGGAGACCAAGAATGAGATCCATTTTTTCCCCTTGAATGAAATATTTTTTTAGGATCCCCTACACCATCTATAGAAGATATCCATATCTGACCATCTTTAATGTATGCAATTTCATTGCTTTTGGGGGAAATAACGGGATTTACACCTTCATCAATCATTATAGGCTCACCTCCAGAAAAGGGAATACTCCAGATTTGAACCTTTGGGGGAATTGGGTTAAAAGTTGGGTTCACTGGAAGTTCATCATCCCAATTTGAACCGAAATCTCCACCTCTTATATATACTATCCAATTACCGTCAGAAGAAATAGAAACACTTGACAGTTCCTGACCAGTATCTTCCATATATGATGTTAACCTTCTTGAGATAAAAGAAGGACCTTCAGCTACATATATATTTCTTTTACCTTCTTCATCAAATGCCCATGCGACTTTCGATGCTTCTGTAGATCCAGTCAATTCATTTGGAAAAGGATATGATTTAATTTGATCTAAAGTAAATTCATCTTGAGAGAAAGATATGTTCGAAATGAAAAATAGGAAAATAAAAAATCTCATAAGATTAATATTTAGCAGGTGATGTAGGAATAGTTTTCTTTATAAAATCTCTAATATCATCGTTAGAATTTTTAAGGTCCTCTCTGCGTAAGTACATCATGTGACCACTTTCATAACCTTTGAAGGATAGCCTATCCTTCATTTTACCACTTGGATCTATATGCCACATAGTATATTTTGCATCAAAGTACTGAGTTGCACCATCATAGTATCCTGATTGGATCATAACATTTAGGAAAGGGTTTTTAGCCATTGCCTGTCTTAGGTTATCACCAGTCCTGTCATTGTCTCTATTCCATGGTCTAACATTACCCCAAACATTATAATTCATATTAGTTTTATATCTAAGATCATTTTTCAGATAGTCTTGCATTGCAGGAGTAAATGCATGATCCCACGCATCTAATTCAGGGTAGCTACCAACAGATACCCCAGAATTTTTCTTATCAATTCCTCTATATCTTGAGTCAAGTCTACCTAGAATATATCCTTCATCATATAATAGTTTTTTCCAAAAATATTGATCGGTAACATCTAAGTTATTATCTATAAAATCACGCTCATTCAGTCCAGAATATCTTGCAGCTTTTCTAGCAATTTCAGATCTTTCTGTTTCTGAAATAGAGTTTCCTAAAGTAACTGCTGAAAGAAATTCATTAACTGAAAATTTTTCAACCTCATCCAATAAATCTAATAGTTCTCTTGACTGCAAATCTTTATCTAGTTTATTATGATACCAAGCAGTAGCCGCAAAATATGGTATCCTAAGGGCTGAATTCACTGGACCGTCTCTTTTAATCCCTAACCCAGTAGGAGAAACTAATATTACTCCATTTAGATAAGTTGTATGCCATCTACTTTGAAGTTCTAACGCAAGACCAGAACAACGAGTAGTACCATAACTCTCACCTATTAAGTATTTCGGAGATAACCATAAATTATATTTATTTATAAAGTCTTCGATCCACTGCGCTAGATATTTTATATCTGAATTAACACCAAAAAAATTTGATCTATCGTATTCTTTATCTAAAATTCTTGATAAACCGACATTAACTGGATTAACATAAACAATATCTGCCACATCAATAATTGAGTAAGGATTTTCTTTCGTTCCATATGGCTGAATAGGATATCCTTCATCATCAATATTTAAAACTCTAGGACTTGTATACCCCATATGCATCCAAATAGATGCTGCTCCTGGACCACCATTAAATGAGAAGAAAATAGGTCTATTTGTATTATCTTTTACATCAGATCTTTTATAGTAAGTATAGAATAAGGTAGCAACAGCTTTATCATCATCACTCCAAACAGGAAGTGTACCAGCTGTAGCTGAATATGGGATTCTATTACCGTTAACAGTAACAAAATGATTGGTTACCACACTACTTTCAGCATCTATAGATCTTGTCTGTGATAAGGTTAATGAAGAGTTTATTAAAAGTAAGATTAATAATGGAAGATATTTCATAGTAAAAAATTAAAGGTCTAGTTATTAGACCTTTAATTTAATGAAATTTTTATAAAACTTATTTCATATCCATTTTACCAGCCAACGTTTTTGAAATAGCAACTAACATCATTAAAGAATAAATGGCGTGATATGCTCCAATAATTTTTGGTACCATTGGGTCGCTAAGAATCAATGCTGCAAATGAAGCATTAATAACTAATATCGTAAGCTGAACTTTCAAAGACCATGTTTTTTGAACAGAGTCTGAATTAGGGCTTAGAAAACCACCAACTGGTATGGCAATAATTGCTTGACAAACAAAAATTAAAGCAGTTACTAAACTAAAATAATCTTCTGGATTTTCTAAAAAAATTCCCATCCTATGACTAATAGGAATAAAAGAATATAAAAAAAGTCCACCTAGTGCATATTTTCTATCTTTAGCAATAGCTAGACCATAAATACTTATTAATATACAAATTCCTCCAAGTATAGTAGGAACTAGTAATTCATTAACTTCCATAAATCTTAATTGTTTGGTTAAAAATTAAATATAGTTTTTTTTATAAATAATTGGATTAAATCATTAGTAATATTGCAAAGATGAAAGACCTTAAAGATCTAAACATACACGAGAGAGATAAGAGAATAAA
>CEUH01117044.1_pt1 | contig 19060 bp, 10 predicted proteins | sample 356461 | NCBI WGS metagenome assembly CEUH01 (sample SAMEA2623275, study PRJEB7988) | marine metagenome | isolation source: saline water (ENVO:00002010), including
AGCAAAAGGGTGTTTATCGACATTGATTATTATACCATTCACAACATATGGACGCCCCTAACTCACAGGCTTTTTTGTAATCTGGACAGTAATTTTGTTTTAAATACCATTTACTTGTCCCTCTACTATCATAAGCCTCAGCAAGATTAGGGTTTAATTCAATTGCAATTGTATATTAATCAACTTTAATATCCACCTACAGGCAATGGAGCCCATTTGTATGGAGTACGATTGTTTTCTATTTTATACCCAAAATAATAATATTCTTTAAAATCAGGGTCATACCACCCTTTTAGCCAAACATCCATTTTAGAAACTACATTAACATCTATTCCGCCGTTCTCGTTTAGAGGCACAAGTCCATAATTAGTATTAATTGGTGTTGTAGATGTATTTGTTTCATTAGCATATGCTTTAGGAGGGAATATCTCAAGTTGTATTAAAGTGATTAATGTTAAGTTAACAGCAATGATTCCAAGTAGTATTTTTATAGCTTTCATAGTATAATTTTTAGTCAATCAATATTAGCAAAAAAAGTGCTAAATAGCTAACGTTAAAAGTTACGGTAAATATTAATTGTCCACAATGTCCACAGTGTCTACATAACTTTAAAATGGACACAATGTATTAAGCTGTCAAAATGCTAAAATTACTGATTTGTGTGAGTTTAGTGTGAGTTTAAGCTTTCATTTGTAAATAAAAAAGCCCTAATTAAAGGGCTATTTACAGATATGTGGAGAAGATGGGATTCGAACCCACGACCTCTTGACTGCCAGTCAAGCGCTCTAGCCAGCTGAGCTACATCCCCATTTAATTACGAAAATAAATATTTAATTTCGTCGATGGATAAGAAAAACAAATAATCAATCTATTTTTAATAAATTAATCAAAAATGGTAGCCTATTGCAATTGCAAATGAGTGCGACATATGTGAATCTCCCATACTATCAAATATATAAGCAGGAGATATATCTACATTTTTATTGGGTTTAAAAATATATTCAATACCCACCCTTTTTACTAAAAGATTTTCCGACTTTTCAAATTCATACCCAAATCCAGCAAAAAGACCAAAATCAAATAATTCATAGGCAATTGTAGCTGTGGTTAAGAATGCGTTTTTTCTTACTTTACTTGACCCATTTTCATCTTTTAAAATATAGCTCATAAGCTCTATTTCATTTGCCCATTTTATCGAAAGGTATTCACTAAAAAAGTACTGTATCTCAATACCATCTGTTGGAATCAATTGAGAAGGCGAATCTTCACTTTCATGGTATTGGTGAGCTGGAATATATGTTTGACTAAAGGTGCCTGCTATTCTAATTTTACCGTTGTGCTCCTCAAGATGGGTTTCGCTGTGGCTTTTATCTACTTGTCCTAATAATAACAATGGACAGAGAAAAACTACTAAGAAAATTTTTTTCATAACTAAAATAAAGTTTCAAATAAAATCTGTTTTAATTTTCTAGAAAATTAATGCACAAAGAAAAAAATAATTTCATCCCATAAATATACTCCACCAAATAAATGACGTTTTTATTTTGAATTTTCAAAATAGTAGACAGCTACAAATAATAAAATTACTTTTTTTGGTTAATTTATGATTTAAATACTATTTGTAAGAACCAATTAAATAAATTAAAAATATTTTTTTGAGAGTAATACATCAAATAATAGAAAAAGAAATCAATCAAAAAATACTTGAAATCCAACCTATGGCAGGAGGAGATATCAATCAAGTTTTCTTATGTAACTTGAAGAATCAACAAGTAGTTATAAAACTAAATATTACAGATCAATTTCCTTTAATTTTTGAAAAGGAAAATAAAGGACTCGAATTATTAGCAAAATCTACGTTTAGGATACCTAAAACTATTTGCTATGGGAATTTTAAAAAATACTCGTACCTTATTTTGGAGTATATAACTCATGGTAAAATTAATTGGGAGATTTTTGGTGAAAAACTAGCTCATCTGCACAAGAAAAATAGCTCTAAATTTGGATTGGATTATGACAACTATATTGGATCTATAATTCAAAAAAATAGCTATGAAAATACTTGGGAGGAATTTTATATTAATCAAAGAATAATTTATTTAACCTCCATCGCAAGAGACAAAGGATTATTAAGAAAAAATGACATCAAAAAAATAGAAACCCTATGTAATAAAATAAATGAATTGATCCCTGAAACTACTCCATGTTTAATCCATGGTGACTTATGGTCTGGTAACTTAATTAGTGACTCAAAAAATGAACCTGTATTAATAGATCCAGCAGTATATTATGGTCATCCTGAAATGGATTGGTCAATGCTAAGTCTTTTTGGTAATTATCCAACTATTGCTATAGAAAGATACAATGAAATAAACACCATTGAAAAGGGTTTCGAAAATAGAAAAGAAGTTCATCAACTTTATCCTTTATTAGTCCACTTAATTTTATTTGGAAAAGTATATTATAAATCAGTGATGAGTATCATAGAAAAATTTAATTAGAAAAAGGAATTATTTATCCCGTTTAAGCAAGTTTCCATGTCTTTATAAATCTTATTGGTAAAGTCAATATCAGGAAACCTTTGCGCTAAAAGCAGTTGGTGTTCCTTTTTTATTTCAGTGATATAAAAATTTATCTTTTTCTCATTTAGCAAATTAATAATTCTGTTAAATGTCATCATTCCACTTTGATCAATGTGGCTTACAATTGAAAAATTAAAAACAACATGCTCAGTTGATTTTTCAAGTTGATTTGTAGAAGCATAAAATCGGTGAGAAAAGCCAAAAAATAAGGGCCCGTGAATTGTTTTTATTTTTACTTTTTCTCTAAATAAATCAGCATCTTTGAATTTATCAATAATCTCTTCTGCCTGTTTATCAATTACTGTTTTAGAATTTCCTAACTCTACCTCGTCAGCCATCTTTTTAAGAAATTGAATAGAAGCAAGAAAAACACCTAACATTACAGCGTACAAAAGATTCCAAAAAATAGTTAGTATAAAAACCAATAACATTACATACACATCGGCTTTGGGAATTAATTTAATAGACTTAAAATTATCCCAATCAATCAAAGAAAGTCCTATTACAAAAAGTAATGCACTTACTACACTAAAAGGAATTTCTGCAATAAAGTCCCAACCAAAGAAAAATATGATAGTTAAAGTAGTTGCACTGATTAAACCCGAAACCCGGGTGGTACCACCAGACTTAATATTAGTAATTGTAGTTGCAGTGGCTCCTGCACCAGGAATTCCCCCAAATATTCCAGCAATAGCATTTCCTATACCTTGACCAATAAGTTCTTTATTGCTATTATGGGTTTGTTTAGTAATTCTATCGGCAACAACTGAAGTTAGTAAACTATTTACTCCACCTAGAATAGCCAATGAAAATGCAGTAACAGTCGCTCTTACCCAATGAGATAAATCTAAATGCAATAAATCAGCATGAACAAAATCTGGTGGAGTAAAGTCGGGATGGCCAATTTTAACCACATCTAGCTGAAGGAAGTAAGCTAAAACACTTGAGATAATTAATGCTAACAGTAAAGGAGAAAGTTTTTCAAACTTCCACTTTACCAAATAAAAAATAAACATGGTAAATAATCCTAAAAAAACAGTCGAAAAATCTGCGTTTTGGACAATTTCGTCTAAATGATAAAAGGTAGAAATTACTTTATATTCTCTAATATGGACGCCCAATATTTCATTAACCTGCATAATAACAATTATAGCTCCTATTCCGCTTATAAATCCAGATATAACTGGATATGGTATATACCTTATATAATCTCCCAATTTTGATAAACCAAGAGAAATTTGAATAAGTCCAGTAATTATAAAAACCAAAAATAAAAATGGAATTGATGAAGCTAAATCCCCTTTAATGGCTACCTCGTCAATGACTAAATACGCAATTACTACTGTCATACTTCCGGAGGGAGTGCTAATTTGAGTTTTAGTTCCACCAAAAAGGGCTGAAAAGTAACCCAAAAATATAGCCCCTACAATACCTGATATTGCTCCTAAACCTGTAGCTAAACCAAATCCAATTGCAGCCGGAAGTACAATTATAGCTGAAGATATCCCCCCAGCCAAATCTCCCTTAAAAGCTGTTTTTATATAATTTGAAACATTCAATTACGTTTTCTATTAAAATAATACCTTAAAGCAATATACCATATTCGAGATTCTCCCATAACACGCCCACTCTGAGAAGCAATTGAAGGTAAATAATTGAAATTATTTTTATTTAAAAGATTTTTAATAACAAAACCGTAATCCATAAAATTAGTTTTGTAACTAAAATTTATATTTAGCAGCATTCTTGACCCTACAGAATCATTCAAAGTATTATAAACCCAACTTTGATTTTGAGTGTCTAAATAATAACTTCTACTAACTCTAGATAAGCCTTGATAATTAATATTTAACCCGGCTAGAAAAGATTGATTATTAATTATTTCACGATTATAGTAAACACCAACATTATAAGCAGTTGAAGGAGTCCATTTTAAAATATCTTCCTCTAGTTTAGAAAAAGTGTTTAAAATACTTTTTTCATTTGATTTTTTCTTCAATTGTAAAAAAGTACTGTTAGCAAAAAGATTTAAATTAGAGTTATTACTAAATTTTATTTTATAATTCAAACTCATTTCTAAACCGTTTATTATTCTTAGTTGGTCCGTAAGGTTATCGTACAAACCATTAACCTTAGTAATAAAATTATGTATTGAATTTCTATAAAAATTGACACTATAATTTAAATTTTTTCCGATATCTCCAAAAATTAAGCCCTCTATAGTTTCTACATTTTGAGTAGTCAAACTATCTACTGCCCTAAAAGCATTGATACCCCCTTTTCTATACAAAAATGGTGGTGGCAAAAACGCTGAATTATAAAAAAGCTTAAACTTTAAAGGATTCTTGTTTTGGTATTTAATTTTTGGAATATAAACTAAGGCCATTCTAGGAGAATAATCATGCCCCCACTTAAATGAACTTAGATTTGCGTATTGATCGTGATAGTTAATTCTAAAACCTAAAGTAAGTATTAGTTGCTTGTCAACAAGTGATTGCTCGGTTTGAAAATAAAACCCACCATTGGTCTCATATGAATTACCACTACTTTGATCAAAAAAGTTTTTATAAGAAGAATCTATTAAATGCCCTTCTTTATTAGCAGTTTGATATTTATAATACCAAGTGTTGATCGCAGATTGAAGCCCAATTACAGTATAAGATGTTCTATTTTTAATCCCCCAACGGTCTGTGGCGTATTCAAGTCCTAATTTCCCTCTATGCTCATTTCCCGAAAGTCGAGAAAGGCTAGTGATGTTGTCAGATGAAACAGGATTAAAAAAATCTTTGTAAAAATGATCGTAAGAAGCTTTTAAAACTAAATTTTGCCCAAATACTTTACTATTTTGAAATATATTAGACTGAAGTTCAATAAAATTTCTTTTATCTGTTCTTGTCCTTCTTTTGTTTAAGTATAGGCTATCATTAATTTCCCATAAATTCTGACTAAGAGGACGTGCTAAAACCAATGACGTAGACTGAGCATTAGCTGTAATTGATAAACTCTTGTTTTTATAAACTCCCATTAAATTGTAGGATGGATTGTATTGATTAACATACTCAGCATTCAGCCCTTGCTTAGGCGGAATGGCAATGCCTTGGTTAGTAGAATCAAGATCGGGATAAATATTTCCATCAATATTATCTCCATTGTGAATTATCTCACTGCCTCCAAAATGATATAGAGTCGATGAAATATAAATCTCTTCATTTTTGCTAATTTTTTTACCAAATTGATGATTTATCCGATAAAGACTTTTTTGACTAAAAAGACCTAACCCATCTGAAGCTCCACTGCCATGCCAAAGGGAAACAGAGTTTTCATTGTAAGATTTACCAGTTTTTGTAATAATATTAATTACAGCACTAAATGCATTACCACCATAAAGAGCTGAACCTGGACCACGAACAATTTCAATTTGTTCAATATAGTCAATAGCTAGCCAATCCGGGGCATTAGAAGAAGTCAATAAGTCATTAATATTATGACCATTAACAAGGATTAAAACATCTTGAACGGTTGTACCAAATACTCCTCTAGAAGAAAAATTTCTTTCGTTGTTATCCCCAATTTCCATAAATCCTGAGGTTAACCTAAGTAAGTCGAGTAAATCTCTAGCTCCAATATCATTAATATCATCCTTATTATAAACCGTAACATTTGCAGGGACAAAATCAGTTTCTTGTTTGTGCTTATTTACAAAAACAAAATCTTTATCTTGTTCGACTATTATCTCATCAATAAACTGTTTAAGTTCTTGAGAAAAATGAGGTATTTTTTCAACTGAAAAATCATTGTCAATTAGATACCATTTTAATGCAGAAGCCTTTGCCTCAGGAAGATAATCCAACTCAAAGCTTAACAGAGTGACCCATTGTAAAACTTTTATTCTTTCATCAAAATTAAGTTGGTGTTTTGAGGAATCGATAACTAAATTTAATATTTGTAATGCTTGAAATTTTTTATTTTGAAAGTACAATTCATCAATGTGATTTAGTGTGTGATTAAAATTAGAGTTCTGCTGAGCGTTAATTGCTCTAGGTGATAGATAAAGTAAAAATATGATTAATAAAAATGGTCTCACTTTCAAGGATTTGTTAAAAACAGTTCGTACTTATTAATTTGTTCTGTAGTAAAACTTATATCATTTTTCAAATTTGCTTTGATTTCATTATATAAATCTATCAATGAAAAAGTCCAATAATTAATTTCCTTTTCTCCAACACTTAACACGTCATAATCGCTTACAAACTTAGCATTGTATATCAAGTCTTTATGTAAAAGATAACCTTTTTGCCAGTCATATTTATTTACTTTTGAAAAATACCATGATACTACTTTTTTATCATAAGAAGAAGTGAGTAATAGGTTTTCTCTTTGATCTATTGATGAAACTAAACTATTGTGTGTTTTTTTATCGCTAAAAACAATATTATCATAAGTTGGGCTATAAAACAATATTTCTCCGCTACTAGTTCCAATAGCAATGACATTGAAGGCGTCGAAGTATTTCATAGCAGTAATTATACCATTTTCTATGTTGATGCTTTTAATCTTTTGAAATTGACATTTGAATTTATTTTTTTTAAATACTAGCAACTCATTTTTGGCATTGGATACAAAAAGTTGTGTATTGCTTTGAGTCATGGCCCAAAGTCTAGATGAAATATTACCTTCATTAATCACTGAAATTAATCCAGTTTTAATATTTAATTGCTTTACAGTAGAATCGAATCCAATACTAACTAAATTAGAATCATCTATAAAACATAAATCTTTCACTACACCGTTGTGAATTTTTATTCTTTTTTTATTACTTACATTTTTAAATAGGTTTACATCATTATAATCTCTAAATACTAATTCACCATTAACACTTCCAAAGGCTATTAATTGATGCTTTTCAGAACTCGAAATAGCTCTAACATTAAATTCATTTGGTAAAGCTTCAGAATAGGTTTTAGTTTTATTAAGTAAATTATAATTGATTAGTTGGCCGTTGGATGAAGCCATTATTACTTGATTATTTATTAATTCTAAATCCCTAAAATTAACATCTGTAATAAATGATTTTGAAAAATGGTCACTTCCTCTAAGTTTTGTAACTACATTTATCATGGTGCTAAAAACGTCAGTGTTTTCTAGATTGGATGTATTTTTAATTAGTGTATCGTAAGCAGCTACAATTAATTTACCTGAGAATTTTGGATATACGTTAACATATTTATCAGCTAATACAATCCATCTTTTGGCCTGCTCAATATTTTTTAATTTATTGGCATTTTTTTGAGCTAGTAATGCTTTGTTTTTATTTTCAATTGCAATTATTCGCTGTTGCTCTGCAATTGCTTTGGCCGAATCTGCAACCCGCTTTTCGCGCTGGGCAATATTTTTTTGCTTAAGTGCTTTTTGCTCACTCAACTTTGCATTTCTTCTTTGTCTTTCTGCAATATTTTTTTGATCAATAGCTAGCTTTGCATTTTTAATAGCTAACTGACTTTGTTTATTCGCTTTTTGCTCATTTTCAATAGCTAGCTTACTAGCTAATTTTGCTTTCTGTGCTGCAATTTCAGCTTTTTCTTTAAGTAAAATAGATTGTTGCTCTGCGATTTCAGCTTTTTGCTTACTCAAATACGACTGATAGGCAAAAATCAACGAAAAAACTAAGCCTATACTAATAAGTAAAAAAAACATTCTTGTTCTTTTTCTTGCTGCCTTTTTTTTACTCAAAGCCTCTCTTTCATCTTCCTGTTTTTTATCTAAACTTTTTTGTAAAAAAGCCATAGATTGGTCGTAAGAATAATTATAACGCTCAGACCAATATTTGTTAGGTTTATTTTGTTTTTTCCAGTTTAATGCTAATTGTAGCTCAGGATCTCTCCATAAAGCTGATTTGCCTTGGCTGTGAAATTTTGAAGCATCGGAAAGCCTAAGATAAATCTCCGACGATTCCAATTCTTGATTTACCCATTTAATTAGTCTTTCCCATACTCTCATTAAACTTTCGTGTGAAATATCAATAATTGAATTTTCATCTAATTCTTTTTCAACTGGGGGCATTAAAAAAGATACTGATGGATTTCTGAAGACTTCAATAATTGGAATGACTTTTCCCAAGGGTTGGTCGATGATACTACAAATAGATGATAATCGTGTAGGTCTTCTAATTCCCCTCAAGGACTCTCCTTTTTCTGTAAGCGCCTTAAATAAACCCTCACAAATAAGTGTTTGGTCGTCTTTTAAAATAGAAAACGCTTCTTCTGCGTGTTGTGAAAGCGCACTATTCATTGTTCCTATTGATTCGTAGTGAATTAAATCTATGGAAGTACCATTAGCCGAGCTAGATTTCCATTGGTTAAAAGTTCGCATTAAAGCATGTTGTAATATAGGTAAATGATCAGGGCTATCACCTACATCATTAAGTAATTTAGTAACTAATCGAGAAGAAATTTTTACTCCTGCGACAGCAACAGGTCCAGTAATGGCTAATTTTATCTCCTCCCTATTCATTCTTGGGATAAGATACTGACCTTGATTGATTGCTTCAGGAAGACCTCTAAAGGCAGTACAATCACCTAAAAAATCAGATCTCATCGTAATTGCGATATACAACTTTTTTGAACTATCAGAGCAAGCTTGAAGAAGTAAATTTATAAACGCATCTGCTTCTCTTTTAACAGATTTAGATTGTTTTTCGGCATTTGAAAATCTAAATAATTCTTCAAATTGATCAACAACCAATAAAATATTTTCTTCAAAATGATTTAATAATTGTTCATGAACATTTTTTAACCCAAAATCACTTCTTCTTAATGTAGCCTCAATAATGGCTGATAATGATTTTTGTTCATCTTTAGGATTATCTCCTAGTAGTTCGTCAGCAAAAAAACATTCTGTTAAATTTTTAATTGGATTATCTCCAGGTCTGAAAACTCCGATTCTCCAACCATGACCAACGCCACTGCACAGCCCGCTGTGTAAAACTGGAATAAGTCCGGATTTTACTAATGATGATTTACCGCTTCCCGAAGCTCCAATAACCGCTAAGAAATGATTTTTGCTCAGTTTTGATGACAACTGGTCAATTTGTGTTTCTCTTCCAAAAAATAAATGTTCTTCATCTTCTTCAAATGGTCTCAAACCTGGAAATGGATTAAAGTACTTTTCTTCCATTATTTAGCGTTTAAAATTTGATTAACAAAGTCTTCAAGTTGTTCAATTTTTTGACTTTCCAAAAAATTAATTACGTTTAAATCTCGTGATCTAAATCTAGCTTTGGAAGTTGTTGTTTTAGGAGCTAAAATTATTGCTTTGTGTTTCAACGGGTTTGTTCTGCCATAGCCTGCAATTTTTAAAAGTTCCCTGGATTTAGACCTTATCCACAAATCATTTCCTGCACCAAAATAAATTAATACTGCATCACAAGATTTTAAATTTTCTTGATGATCTAATCTTATATCCTCTTGCTCACCTTCAAAAACAGGAATTATCACCTCGAGTCCTTTGTCAAATAAATAATCCTCAATGCTTACTATATCATCTAAGTCATATTCATCACAGATTAGATAAACCATCGCGGGACTATCATCATTATTTATTTTCTCGTCAGATTCTTTATTGAGTTTCAATTCCTTCTTATTCAATTTATCGTCAATAATAAATTTTAATTCTTCAATACTAGATATTACAAATTCTGCACTATTAGTAATTTGATTTCCAGATTTCAAGTCTTCAATGTAATTAAGTTGCCTTTCGTCCTCGGCAGATGAATTGATTGGATACCAAATTATTGTGTTTAAATCCTTCTTTTTGACCGCTTGATTAATTTGAAGTATGTTTTTTGATAATGTTGTTCCCTCTGGAACTATTCCGTAACTCGACCCAAGAATATGAATAGATAGTTCACAATCGCTCATAAATTGAGCTATTTTATTATCATATTGATCAACAACTAATGGCAAATTAGTATTAGGAAGTATATTGAAATCATGGTCTTCTAGCCACCTCTTAACTATTTCTCTATTTTCTTTTGCATCATAGGTAGTCTCTGCTAAGAAAACTGCTCTTTTGTTGCTGTCTGATTTTGAAGATGAATCTTTATTGGTAATAGACTTAATCTCACTAAGTAAACGCGAAACGTCGTGTGCTACATCATCTAACTTAGCCCAATACTTCTGCTGTAATTGATCTCCAAATAATTTACTAAATTCTCTAACTCTATTACTATCTTGATCTATTTGAAAAAAATCATAACCCAATAATGCTTGTAGTTGCAGAGGATGATCTTCTAAATTAACTGGTGTTTTAACAATTTTAAATACTCTCGATTTATTGTTAACTAATGATCCTAAGTTTTGATCAGCTGCCTTAAAAAATTCTTCTACTTCTTTAAGACACCATTCAGACTTAACATACCTAGGTGATAAAATAGAAATCAAAATGGCAATTTTTGGAAATTGAGAAACTATTTCCTTATCATAATCATGATTTCCATCTAATGAAGAATCTCTCCAAATTTTTGGCTTCTCACCTAATAATTGAGACAACCTTATTTCTAAAGCGCGGTGAAATTCTGTAATCCAACCTTTTTCTGACTCTGATAATGACTGATCATCAATGTGAGCATAACTAATGAAAATATCTTTTTCAAAATCCAATTTGCCTAGTTTATAAATTATCTTTAACCTTTATTAAAAGAGGAATAATTAAAAAAATGTCCATGTCCTTGTCCCTGTTAACTGTATCAAGCATATCATACCTTATAAGTTGGTCATGAATTTTTAAAGTGTTTTTTAAAATAGATTTAATTTTTTTATCATTTCTTGGAACTTCACCATAATTAAACCCTGCCATAATTTTTTCAGCTGCCCAACGGTTATGCTCTAAAGGAGCTAAACTCTCTAGATGATAATTAATATTTTCTATATTAAATTCTTTAATTCCTAATTTTCCTAAAATCAGCAACTTTGAAGGTAAGTGTCTTGCTACATATCGATTTGATTCTTTAGCCCTTTCTGTTACATTTTCCCATCGTTGTTCAATACCAAAAGTTTCTGTTAATTTAAATATGGAATTATTAGTGTATGCTTGTAATTCATTAATTACCATAGCCTCTATTTGATGGTGAGGATCTTGCTTTTTTATCTTAAAAGACATTAACTTTTGTTCAATTTTGGATATTAATTTTTTATTATCCATTTTCTTGAAATTTTTATTCAATAAGCTGTCAAATTCATACTTTATTGAATAGTAGTAGTTAATCACTTTAGCTAATAACTCTATTTCATTGTCATCAATTATATTTTGATAAGTACATGTATCAAAATAAGTCCTTACAAAGTGAATGTGAAGATTTTCCTTATATTTTCTAAAAAGATTATCTCCTTTATTACCTTCTTGCGCTAACAAACTTGAAATACTTGTGTTTTCAGCTAAGTTTGCTATTATTGGGACTCTTCTTATATTTTTAGTATGAGCGTATAAAAATTGCCTAAATCCTAATGCTTTTGAAACAATTATTGCGTCTTGATCTCCATATATATATACTGCATCAATATTGGGAATATTTTCAATAAATTTTTGATCCCACTCATACTTTGACGAAAGAGAGACATATTTAGTAGAAAATGATGAGTTACTTAAAGTAGAAAAAGAAGAGCTATGAAGTTCAATTGAATAAATAGAAATAAAATCAATTAACCCAGGATACTTCTTAATAAAACTTTCCACCCTTTGCTGCGCATTTTTACAAACTAAAAAAATCTTTAGCTTTTTATTTTCTGGAAACTGGGAAAGAACACAATTTTCAATTAAAAAATTTTCAGCTATTTCATTATAGCCCACAATACAAATAGCCTTAGTGTTATTTGTTAATGTTGAGTCATCAACGTATCTATTTGGTGAAAATTGATCATATATATGCCTTGCAACAGATTGATCAATATCATAAAACCTCATTGCAACGTAAGGTGTTGAATTAAAACTATTTATTTGATCAATTAATAAATTTCTTGTAGAAGCATTTTTAATACTCACTATTAACTTTAACTTTTTACCACCAATTGTCTTTTTGTATAAACCAATTAAATTGGCCATTGAAATATTATATTCATCATCATCTGATGCTACAATACATGAAGTTGCATGATTAATTCCTGCAAGCTTTAATTTTGATTCATTAATTTCCTTTGTAAGAATTAATTTAATTCCCTTTACTTTTAATTCATCGGTGAAATTATTTTGTTCTTTTGTGGAAATTAGAATGATTTTTTTTCCTTTGTTAGCGGCATCTTTTGCAAAACTTCTCGACATTCTTGATTGACCAATAACAATGATTTTTTCCCTGTTTTTATAAAGAAAATGATCTTCTACAAATACTTTAATCCATGGGAAAATATAATAAATAAGGACCACACTAGATATGATAAACACATACATTAAAAAGTGGCCATGAGTAAATCCAGATTTAGGATGAAGAAAATCATCTAATAATGGGGATAAACCTATATTTGTATTCAATAATATTGTTAACATCCAATTTTAATTTATCTAAGGCTTTAACTCCTTATCCTTTTTCTTTTTTCTTCTGTAAAATATTAAACCAAAAATTAAACCAGTAAAAATACCAACTATAAAAACAAATTCAGTTTCGTTAATAAATCTAAATTTTTTAAATATTAATACAACAACTAATATGACTAGAATTGATGAAAAATTCATTATATTTTCCTTACTAAAAATATGAGCCCTTGCAGCTTCAAAAAATAGTGAAATGACAAATCCAACAAAAACAAAACTTAATAGAATGACTAAGCATAGGACTATCAAATGATGAGTCATTATCTTTCTTGGTTTTAATTCTTCAATCAAATCATATATTGAAGAGGTTAACCAGAAGGTTTCGTTATTAGTTTGATTTTCCTTGTAAAGATCAATAATATCAATCTCATTTTTTTCAATCATATTATTAATTGCAGAAACAAAACCTTCATCAATCTGCAGAGATTTGTCCTTTATAAAATCTACTAAATTTTTAAAAATAGATTTGTGATTGTTGTCATATCCAATACACCATGTTGCAACACCATTTATTCCCTTTAAATCTACATAGGTTAATTTTTCTCTTAAAGCATCGTTGAATATTGATGAAAATTCAGGGTATATCCTGTCCATATCCAAAAATTTAGAGATAATTATTGAAGTATCTAGTTCCGTTGATTTCGATTTAGCATAATAAAATGGAATTTCTAAAAGTAAATTTTCAAAAACATTTGGAGGTAAGACATTTAATTCAAAATCAATTTGATCATAATTCCAAAAAGCATACATGTTTGATTCGTTTATTTGTCCTTCTGAAAAAGTGTTGCCATAGGTAGATTCTGCTGAAAATATCCATCTATCAACATGGCTTTCTAAAGCATTTGCATCATCAACAGTCATAGAGTAGGGAAATCCAACATCATATCTTGGAATCAATACAGTTATTTGAAATTTTTTATTTCCTTTTTCAGTTGCAGCACCTTCATTTAATTGATTATTAACAGACTGGATAAGAGAAATATAATTGGACTTATATTGATTAGGTACTTTCTGAATATCAAAGCAAACTCCATTTCCTTTTGCTCGAACCAAAGTGACAATATTTTCAATTACATTTTGTCTAACTTCTAAAGCCTTGGGAGTATTTTCAAATATTTTGATATTATTTTCAATATCATAACTTGCTACGCATAAATCCACTTTACAGTTGTAATAATTTGCTTTAAACTGAATAGTTGAGGAAGTCCAGCTATGTGCCTGAATATCCCCAAACGTACTCAAATCACCTCCATCGCTAGGATCAATTATATAACCATAATAGGCAATACGGTTATAAATTTCAAAATTATAATTATAATAAGCATTTCCCATCCAAAAAGGATGAAAGCCATATATAAATTTATTAGAACGAACCCCCGATTTTAAAGGGTTAAATGGATTAGGATTAATTCTTTGAATCTGACTCCAATCTAACTCGGACTTATAAATTGTATCTTTAAAATTAGCAAGATAATAGTCTAAATCTGTTTTATGAAATTGATATTGAGGCAATGATTCATACAATGTATCAGAGGGATTGATTTTTTTTCTCAGATTTTCTCTTAGTCTTTTTTCTTCAAGAGCTAATAAACCCTCTTTGATGTCTGATTTTTTTTGTGCTCTTTTATCGAAAAACCTTTTAACAACATTTTTCTTTGCCTCTTCAATTATAGAATCTTCAGGTTCATCCATAATCAAAATTTCAAATTTTGCTGACCAATCAATGTTAGATTTAATATTTTGATTCAACAAAAAAATTAATACTAAAAAAAGAATTTTTAGACTGAAAACTTTATTTTGAAAAGTGTTTATAATAGCAGTAGAATTATAAATTATTATGTCTTTGTTAATTATTTAATTAATAAATATATAGGTTAATAAATAATTTGAATAGTATTTATTAGAAATTAGTCTAAAAATACGAAACTGCCTCAAATTGAAAACAATAAATGTTCTTTTTTATACTCTGTTATTAACATGTTTTACAGCTTGTGGTAATTCTTTAAAAGAAAAATACAAGTTTGCTACTGAAAGTATCAAAAATAAAGAATTTGAAGTAGCAATATCTATGTTAAATGAAGTAATATATCAAGATTCTACAATTTACCAAGCCTATCAGTCAAGAGCATTTTGTTACTATAATATTCAAGCATATAAAAAAGCAATAATAGATAATGAAAAAGCTTATGAATTGAGTAAAAATGATCAGTTACATTACAACATAGGAATGAATTACTTTAAAATAGGAAAATTCAATTTAGCACTTGAAAGTTTTAATAAATTTGAAAAAACAGATACATCAAATCCAAATCTTTGGATACATAAGGCAATTTGTTTTAGCAAGGTTAAAAATTACAATGCTGCTATTAAATATTATAAAAAAGCCTACCATTCATTTTCTGATTCAATAAGCATTCTTAAAGAAATCGGAGTTTGTTACTTTCAGGTCTCTAATTATAGCAAGGCTATTGAAACATTAGAAGAATACAAAACCGCTAATAATGAGGACTCTAGTGTACATGAAATGATGGCCTTTAGTTATCATCAATTGGGACAATATCAAAAAGCAAAAATAAACTTTGACCTAATTATTAAATTGGGGATGGAAATTGATGAAAACACAAGAAATTTGGTGATAAAAAACCTTATTAAACTAGGACAAAATCAGTATAACAAAAAAGCTTTCATGAAAGCTCTTCTAACCTTTTCTGAAGCAGTTGCATTAGATCCAATCAACGCAGAGGGCTATTTCAATAGAGGATTGGTGCAATTACATTACAAAAAAAGAAAGGAAGCATGCGAGGATTTTAATTTAGCTTTTTTAAACGGACACCCTGAGTCTATTTCTATAATGAAAGAGAACTGCGAAGAATATTTTGAATAAATGATAAAACATAAATATTTTTCAAACTATTGTCTAACTAATTAACAATTACTTGGTCAAAATATGCAGTTCTAAAATATTTTATTTGGCAAAAAAAAATTAATTTAAAACTTTAGTGTTTTAAAATAAATAAATTTTAAATGAGTCAAGATGGTGAAATAAATGAAGGGCAAGAGCAAATACAACAAGCAACTAATGAGGCTGAAGTAACAGTCCCGGCAGCAGAGGTGTTGAGTGATGAAGCAACAAGAGTATCTAATTTAAGTGGTGTAAAAGACTTTCTTGAAAAAGATTCATCAAGCTTCTCTTTTACCAAAAAAGCATTTGCTATAGATAAAGGTCATATAAGAAGTTTTGATGTCATCAAACAAAATATCATCAATTATTTATTAAATTCTTCTAACTCATTTCTTAAAAATTTTACAAGTGAAGATTTTTATTCAGAAATAAAGGACTCGGATTTAGCGAATATGGGAAAAAATATTAGCCCAGCAGATGAAGAAGTTTTTATGCCTTTATTAGTAGATGAAAATAATCAATTCAAGGATTGGATTCCAGTAAAACTTAATATTGAAGAAATAAACAACCTTTCAATTGATAAGTGTAAAAAAGTAAAAAAAAGACATCCTAATACTGAAAAAAAGGGGTTATTCGAAAGAAAAAAAATAAAACTTTCCAACTTTAATTTAAATACTGATAGAGAAGTACTAAACGAAAATAGAATTCTAGGGGAAGACGAATCTAGATCAAGAAAGATAACAAAAGGGATAACAAGATCTCTACTACGATCTAGGAAAGTACAACAGAAATTCAATGAAAAATTTGGTAGAGATAATGAAGATATTGAAGCAGAACAGATTGATAACGAAGAAATAGAGTTGGATAATAAAGTTTTAGAAAAAATTGAATACGGAAATCAAATAAAAAAAGCAATAGAACTTGGCGAAGAATATTTAAAGCAGGTTTTGAATTTTGCTAGTATTAAGTTCGGTGTTCCATTTATAAAGCTTACTCCAAGAGGATTACTTCTTGACTTTATGTCAGCAGTAAATATTCAAAATAGTTATAAAGCATCCATAAAATCAAGTGTAATTATAAAATTTGGAAAAACATTTAGCGTCAACTACCTAGGTTCTGAGCTTAGAAGTGCAAATAATATTCAAATTGGTAATCGTGAAACTTTTTTGATGTCATTAGGATTCAATAGCTTGATTCATGACCCTAGTCAAAATGATAGTTTATTTAAAGCTTCTAATTTCAATATTTCTGCAACCGGACTTAATGGAGATATAATGTCTAATATGACATCAAATGAAGTTACCTACCATACCCAAAATGGTTTTTCAATTTTTAATGGTGATATTACCTTAGATGCGAATATAGGAGGATTCAAAGGATCAGTTAATGCATTTAACATAACAATAAACAATAATATAGTAAAATTATTCTCATTTAATGGCTCTTTAAATAAAATCCCATTAACCAAGTTTTTCTCAGTTAATAACATTATGGTTTCGGGAAATTTTAATAACTCTAGTTACATTATTAATGGACAAGCAGATTTTAATTTTAATAGCTCTTTGATGGATGTTGGCCTTGAAAATCTTGAGCTAAACGGTCAAATAAATATAATTTCAGATTCTACAATAAATAATTTAAGGTATTCACTAATTAACGGTAATCTTATCGGCAAGTTCTTATTGAATGATGAGCAAAATAAAATTGATCTCAATGGTATTAGCTACAATAGCGATAACCCTCATCAAATTAAGGCTAATTTTTTCCAAGCGAAAAACTTCAATCTCTATGGATATCATGGAAATCTGACAATTTTAAAACCTGAAATTAACAACAGTGGATTTAATTTCGACTTAACTGCAGGTAAAATTGAAGAACTTTCTGTTGGTAAATTTTTAAATTTAAAAAACATCAAAGTTTACATTTCAAAAATTGGTCAAAACTATAATATTAGCGCAAGAACTAATTTTAACTTTAATTTAGTTAGCCCTATTCCAGGATTTGAATCTGATATCTCAGGCGGTGGAGAGTTTTCAGTCAACCGCTCTGAAACAAGCCAATTGAATTATTCTGTCACAGATGGACAACTACACTCAACCATTTTTGACAACACCTTTGAATTAAAAGGTATTGAGTATGAAAGCACAAGTCCCAATGAAATATCTGCAGAGCAATCAGAATGGAAGGGTAATATTTATTCCAAAGATATTTCTGTAATAATAATTAATCCTAAAATTGATGATCAAAATGGTTTTACTTTTGATGAAGCGAAAGGTCAACTATCAGACTTAAATTTAGCAAATGTTATCCAATTGCAAAATATTATATTAACTGCATCTAAACATCAAGATAATTATAAATTATCAGGTGAAAGTGATGTAAAAATAAGTGAGATTAATGGCCTTGAAATGTTTGGACAAAGTGCTACAATCAATTCTGCTTCAGGGAAAGTAAGATACGACTCCGAAAATGAAAATAAAATATCAATTGAAAATGGCGCAATATCCTTGACTGTAAATGTTGGAGGCTCACAAACCGATTTGACACTCGAAGGTTTAAACACTAACAATGGAACTGTTTTATCAATAGGTAGTTTAGATGGCACATTTTCATACAACGAATTTGGTATTAGTGGCAAAAAAATTACTGGAGATAACATAAAAATCCAAAATTCAGAAATTACCTACAGTAGTTTAAATGCTTCAGGACTGGGTATAGATATGAGTCAATTTAGTTTCTTAAGCGCTGTAATTGAAAATATAGAATTAAGAAATGACACAAGCGAAAAAAAAGTTTTAATTGGATTTAGAGGAGAGCTTAAAAATATTTATGACCAAAATCTAAATGAAGAGGAATTTGGTGCAGAAGTTACTGGGAATATTGGATGGGATGCCGCTCAAAGTAAGAAGATTTTCGATATTACTAACCTAGCAGCCAATTTAAGTGTGAGAAATCCACTTAACGAACTCGGAGATTTAATAAAAGACTTTAGTTCGGG
>CEUH01034621.1_pt1 | contig 19029 bp, 17 predicted proteins | sample 356461 | NCBI WGS metagenome assembly CEUH01 (sample SAMEA2623275, study PRJEB7988) | marine metagenome | isolation source: saline water (ENVO:00002010), including
GATATGACTTTGAAGGCTGGATTTAATGAAGTCTTTTTTACAGATGTAAAAATTCCAGCCAGCAATATTGTAGGTAAAAGAGGTGAAGGCTGGGCTGTTGCAAATGCAACTTTAGGTCATGAAAGAGGTTCCTTGGCTCCACCAGATGCAACCATGGATAGAGTCAATATGTTGATGCAGCTGATGAAAGAAGAAACGTTAGATGGAAAGCCATTAATTGATCACCCAATCTACAGAGATCGATTGATGCAAATACAAGGCAAAGTTTTAGCTCAACAATCTCACGCCTTAAGACTGTTATCAGCTAAGTTAAATCCAGGAACTGATGTCAAGATTGGCAAAATGATTCAAAAACTCACTGGAACAGAGTTAAGGCATGAATTAGAAGGTCTTGCCATTGATGTAATGGGTGAGATTGGAACCTTATATGAGGATAGTCCACATCTAAAAAATGATGGCACATGGCAATTTATATACATGTATTTTCTCGGTCTCATTATCGGTGGAGGAACCAGTCAAATTCAAAAGAATATCATTGCCGAGCGAGGTCTAGGCATGCCTAAAGAGCCAAAAGTGGAAGGAGTATAGGATGTATTTTGGCTTATCAGAGGAACAATCATTTTTTCAGGACAATGTTAGAAAATATTTAGAAGAACATGCCACCATAGATAATATTAAGCACATTACCAGCGGCGATGAAAAAAATCTTACTGCAGAGATTCATCAAGGCCTTCTTAATCTTGGTATAAATGGTCTGTTAATTCCAGAAGAATTTGGCGGTCTAGGTCTGGATTTGCTCTTTGCAGCTGTTGCTTCAGAAGCTTTAGGAGGCGGAGTGGGTCCTACTCCATTTATTGCACCCTATGTTATGGCACCAACAGCTATTAAGCATGCAGGTAGTAAAACTCAGCAAAAAAATTATCTTTCTAAAATCGCAACTAATGAATTTCATTTTGGAGTTGGGTTTAGTGAATTCATTGGCAAACGAAATAATGCTGGAATAACTTTTTCAGACAATACATTAAACGGAAGAGCTATGTTTGTGCTCGATGCAAATGATGCTACGCATTTACTGCTTGCAGATGAAAAAGGTCAAATATTTGTTGTGGATGCAAAATCTACAAACATAGAAATAATCAAACTAACCACAGTTGATAAAACCAGGCAATATTCAGAGGTGATTTGTAATAACTTAGAAGCAGAAGTGCTAGAAAATTCTTCTAATTCAAAAAACCCAATCAATCAAGTAATTGATGCTGGCAGAATTGTGCTTGCTGCAGATTCTCTTGGCGCTTCACAAACCATGATAAATATGGCAGTTGATTATGCTAAGGAGCGAAAACAATTTGGCAGAGCAATAGGATCATTTCAGGCTGTAAAGCATATGTGTGCAGAAATGGCTGCTGACTTGGAGCCCTGCTACGCGTTAGTTTGGCACGCTGCGCATTGCCATGACCATTCTCCTGCTGAGTCTAGATTAATGGCTTGTCATGCAAAAGCACACGTCTCTGAAATGAGCAAAGGCATAGCGAAGAAAGCCACAGAGGTTCATGGAGGCATGGGTTTTACAGATTTGCTTGGCCTGCATTACTGGTTTAAACGTATTGGATTAAATCGTCAAATTCTTGGTAGCCCAGAACTTGTTCGAGAAGAAGCATATAAAACACAGTTAAATTAAATTTTTTGAAATTGCTACTTCTAAAAGATGCAAGCGATCATTACCAAAAAACATTTTTTCTTTATAAAAAAAAGTGGGCGAACCGAAACCTCCTCGCTCAATTAGTTCATCAGTATTTTTAATCAGTAGATCTTTTGCCTCTTGCGAAGCTAAAAATTTTTTAAATTCTTCAGCATCTAAGTCTGAATTCTTAGCAATATCAACCAATAAATCTTCCTGGCTAATATCTTGACCTTCACTCCAATAAGCTTGAAATACGTTATTTGCAAAATCAGTTAATTTATTTTTCTTATTAGCAAATAAACAACCTCGCATAGCTTTTACAGAGTTTACTGGAAATATTTCAGGAAAGCTCATGCTTACTCCTCTAACCTGTGCCCATAAATACAAATCCTCATTTGAATATTTAAGCTTAAGGGGGTTAGGCTTTTTTCTAAACTCATATACATCTTGGTTAACCATATTAAAAACTCCACCAACAAGTACTGGTTTCCAGTCTATCACTAGGCCATGCCTTTCTGATAATGATACAATTTCAGCAAATGCTAAATATGTCCAAGGGCTTGAACAGTCAAAGTAGAATTCTATATAGTTAGCATTCATTATTAAAAAATATTGTAAATTAATTATCTTGTTTAAACATAGAAAAGCTTTGAGCTTAGTAACATTACTATTACTTGGGATTAGTGTTGAGGCAAAGATCAACATCCCTGCCTCTGAAGAAAAACAAGAACTATGTCAAGAAATTTTCCAAAAAATGACTAATGAGCATTTTTTTATTGATAAAGACTTAAGCTCTATAAATTCAGAAATATTTGAGGCATTAGTAGATCAGTTAGATTCACAAAAAATATATTTTACAGAGCAGGAAATCATTTCATTTAGAAAAAAATTTTCTAAATTTGATAATCCCCTTAGCTATCAAAAAAAATATAAAAAGCCCTATCATTGCTCAGTAGATTTAAAGTCTAATTTTGAATTTATAAATTTATACTTTAACCGTTTAATTGAGGTGACAAACTATCAAATGAGAGAAATTACTAAAAAAAAATTTGATTTTACAAGAGAGGAAAATATCGTTATTGATGAGAATCAAAAAAAAAGGCAAAGGAGTAAATTTGATCTAAGGAAGGAATGGAGAAGAATTGCAAAAAATGATGTATTAACATCCATGCTCGCTGATAAAGAACTAGATGATGCAACAGAAACTATCAAGAAAAGATATAAAAATAGACTTCGCAGGATCACACAAAGAAATGAGGAGGATGCTTTTTCAATTTCTATGAATAATTTAACATCTTATTTTGATCCTCATTCTTCCTACCTCTCTCCCAAATCAGCTGAAGATTTTAAAATGACAATGAGTCTTAAGCTTGAGGGAATTGGAGCTTTACTTACTACAGAAGATGATTACCCAACTATAGTAAGTATAGTGCCTGGAGGCCCAGCGGAAAAAACTGGAAAAATCAATCCAGATGATAAAATAGTTAAGATATCTCAAGTTGGACAATTGGATTCGATTCCAGTTGATGTTGTGGGGTGGAGAATAGATGATGTAGTTCAATTAATTCGAGGTAAAGCTGGCACTAAGGTTAAACTGGAGTTAATCCCAGGAAAAACAGGAGATTTTAGTGAGAGGAAATTCGTAACAATAACACGTGAAGAGGTGAAACTTGAGGAGCAAGCAGCAAAATCTAGAATAATTGAAGTCAAAAGAAATTTGCAAAAAATTAAAATTGGCATAATAGATTTACCTACCTTCTATATAGATTTTAACGCATGGCGAAATAGAGATCCTAATTTTAGAAGTAGTTCAAAAGATGTAGAGAGCATACTGAAGAAATTTAATAATCAAGGTGTTGATGCCGTATTAATTGACCTCAGAGGTAACTCTGGTGGGTCGCTGTTTGAAGCAAATAAATTAAGTGGATTATTTGTATCCTCTGGAGCAACATTGCAAGTTAAGGAGAGTGATGGCAGTGTAAGACCATGGGGCGATGTAAGAGCTAAGCAAGCTTGGAAAAAACCTATGGCAGTTATGGTTGATAGGTATTCAGCCTCAGCATCAGAAATTTTTGCTGGAGCTATTCAAGACTATCAAAGAGGAATAATAATAGGGCAAAAGACATTTGGAAAAGGTACTGTCCAAAAATTAGAGGATCTGAGCTCTGGACAGATTAAAATTACAGAATCTAAATTTTATAGAATTACTGGAGCTGGGATGCAAAGTAAGGGTATACATCCCGACATTATTTTACCAAGCACCTGGGATATCGAAGAAATTGGAGAAAGTTCATACAATACAGCTTTGCCATGGGATGAAATCAAGCCAATCCGTTTTGATAAATATTCTATGGAGGCTTCTATGATTTCTCAGTTGAATGATAATCATTTGGCAAGAGTTAATCAAAATCCTAATTTGCAATACTTACTTGATATAAGGAAAAGATACGAAATTCAAAAAAATAAAGATGTAATTTCGCTGAACTTAACAAATAGAAGAATTGAAAAAAAGGAAAGGCAATCATGGGCATTAGAAATTGAAAACAAGCGACGTGCATCACTTAATTTGGAGATTTTTAGCTCCTATGAAGACATGAAAGATTTCAAAGATGCTGAAGATAAAGAAAGCGAAGAACAAGAGTTCAAAATAAAAATAAAAAACGATTATTTGTTAAATGAGGGTGCTCAAATACTTTCAGACTATACAATATTTACTAAGAAAAGCTATCTCTCTAAAGCAGGATAAATTATGAAAATTGTATCTTTTAATATTAACAGTATAAGAGCTCGCCCTCACCAACTTATTCATCTCAGAGATAACATTGATCCTGATGTAATTGGTTTACAAGAAACTAAAGTAAATGATCCTGAATTTCCAGTTGATGAAATCAAAGAAATTGGATATCACTCAGAGTTTTGGGGGCAAAAGGGTCACTATGGCGTAGCTATATTAAGCAAAAAAAAGCCTGAAAATGTTCAAAAAGGTTTTAAGGGTGATACTGAAAATGATCAAAAAAGATTTATACAGGGTACTTTTAAGTGGAAAAGAAAAAAGATTACCATCATGAATGGGTATTTTCCTCAAGGAGAAAATAGATCGCATGTAACTAAATTTCCAAAAAAAATAAAATTTTATGATGATTTAGAAAATCACATAAAAAAACTAAAGAAAGTTGAAGATAATTTGATTGTAATGGGAGATTTTAATGTTGCACCATCTCAATTAGATATTGGCATTGGTGAGCTTAATGTAAAAAGATGGTTGCGTGATGGCAAAACAGCATTTCTTCCAGAGGAAATAGAAATGTGGAATAAAATTAAAGAATTAGGTTTTGTAGATTCATGGAGAAAACAAAATCCTGACGAGAGATCAATTTTCTCATGGTTTGATTACCGCTCAAGGATGTTTGATGACTCTCCCAAAAGGGGTTTAAGAATAGACCATATACTGTTATCAGAAAATTTAGAGCATTCAATCAAAAATACCGGGATAGATTATAAGGCTAGAGCAATGGAAAAGCCCTCGGATCATTGTCCGATATGGTTAGAATTAAAGTAATTTTTTTAAAAAGTTCTCCCATGTCTTTTAGCTTGAAAAAACTTTCTCATCAGGTTTGAAGATTCCTCTCGCATGTGCCCTCCACTAAAAACTACTTTATGATTGAGATCAACTCTATTAAAAAATTGGTCAATTGATTCAATAGCGCCTGTCTTTGGTTCATTTGCACCAAAAAATAAAGAGTTAATTCGGGCATCTACAATTGCTTTTGCACACATATGGCAGGGCTCAAGCGTCACATATATATCGCATCCTTTTAGTCTATAATTTTTTATAAATTGACTTGCCGCATTTATAGCATTAATTTCTGCATGACAAGACACTGAATTTTTACTTATTACTTGATTAAAGCCTCTTCCAATAATTTTTCCGTCACTGACAATAACTGCGCCGACTGGAACCTCGTTATGGTCAAATGCTAGCTTTGCCATATTCATAGCCTCAATCATAAAATCTTCAATATACTTACTTACTTTATACAAGATTAATGATTAAGCATTGATTTAGAGAAATTTTGCCCACTCTGAGAGCTCTCTTCTATCTGTTTTTAAGGAGTTTACTGGGGCATCTTCATCCCTATATCCTATTGCCATACCACAGAATAAGATGTCACTATCGTCAGCTTTGACAAATTTAGAAACACTATCATGTTTAATTGACCAAGCCTCTTGAGCACACGTATCTAAACCGGCTTCTTTAGCAAGTAACATAAAAGTTTGCAAAAACATCCCTAGATCTGACCATTGAGGAGGCCCCATTTGACGATCGACAAAGCAAAAGAAAGCAGAAGGAGCTCCAAAAAATGAAAAATTATTCATTACCCATGCAATTCTTGAATCTTTATCTTCACGAGGAATACCTAAAAGACTATACATTTGTTCACCAACTTCAAATCTGGATGTTCTATATGGTTCTTTTAAGTTAGGAGGATAAATTTCATATGCTGGAGTTTCTTCACCACTCCATTCTTGCTGATAAATTAAGAAATCTTGCATTGATTGGTTATTTAAAACAAAAATTTTCCAGGGCTGAAGGTTACCTCCAGAAGGTGAGCGTGATGCTTTAATTAAAAGCTTTTTGAGCAAGCTATTATCAACTGCTGTTGGTAAAAAACTTCTAATTGAGCTCCTTGATTCTACTGCCTCAGAAATTTTCATATTATTTATATTAAAATTAGTATTTCACGAGCTCTAGTATTTTTTTAAATATTTAACTCATTTTTGGAAGTTTACCCTAATCTGATAAATTTCAAAATTATGTACAGAAATAATAGTAAAATTCTTTAATGAGTAATAAGCAAACACTCTTAATTGTAGGAGCAAAATCTGATATTGCTATATCAGTTGCTAATTTTTTTGCATCCAAAGGTTACGATCTGCAACTTGCAGGAAGAAATATTTATGAGTTGAATGACTACAAAGAAAGCTTAAAATCACAATATGAGATTAGCGTTAATTTATATGAGCTAAATATTTTAGACTATGAATCCTTTCCTAGATTTATTGCATTATTAAATAAACTACCAGACATTGCGCTATGCGCAGTTGGGATTTTAAGTGATCAATTAGAATGTGAAAAAAAACCTATGTTGTCCTCTACCGTCTTTGAAACAAACTACATAGGGCCATCATTATTTTTTGCAGAAATTGCAAATTGCTTTGTAAAAAGAAAATCTGGATCAATAATCGGCATTTCATCTGTTGCAGGAGAAAAAGGAAGAGCATCAAATTATATTTATGGATCTTCAAAAGCTGGTTTTAGTAATTTTTTGTCAGGACTTCGTAACAGGCTTTATAAACATAATGTTAATGTGTTAACGGTTTTGCCTGGTCCAGTAAAAACCAAGATGACTAAGCACTTGAACACATCAAAATTTGTCTCTTCCTCACCAAACAAAGTTGCTGAAATTATTTATAAAAATAGACAAAGCAGCAAAATTGTCTATACACCGCCATGGAAAATTTTAATGTTTCTTCTCAAGCTATTGCCCGAAAAAATTTTTTTACGAATGAAACTTTAAATATGATGATTCTATATACGAAATATAAACATATATTTTGTTTTACAAATAGAGATTTATTTTAAGTGCTCATTTCATAAGAAAAGACATCAAAGTCCTTTTCGAAATTATCATTAATAATTTCTATGCTGTCTTTGTCTAATACATCCAATGCATCTTTTTTAGAGTGCATGGATGTACTGTTGGATACATTTAAAGGAGCATAATTAATAGAGAGATTATTGCAAAGATGCTGCCACTCTGAATTTAAATTCTCTAATTTAACAATCTTTTTTACTACGATTTCATTATCAATTGTCACCCAGTCAAAACATGGGGCTTTACTATATTGGTTACCATTAAAGTAATCAAAATCATTTTTTGTAAATGCATCTTTAATCCATTTATTGATGGGAAGAATTTCATTAAATTGATCTTTATACTTTCTAAAGTACCATTTGTGATATGAGACTACCCTTGCATAAGGATTTCTAATTATGGCAAATGTAAAATTTTTTTCCCATCGCTCATGTCCTATCTTAACGATTCTTTGCTCAGCAGTGTCGTGAGATTTAGGAATTTTTAAAAAATTTTCTATGGAGCTCCCTCCACATTTATTGATATGTATAAAAGAATAGGTATCGAAATACTGTTGTTTGATCAAAAATTTTTTATTCTTGGCGCCGCTGTGCAGTTTTTTTAAAATTTTTATCATCAAAAAAGCCTATTAATTTTTTAAAATTCTAATACTAATTAAAAGTGAAAAAATACTATTAGTTAACCAGTATAGTGTCATACTCGATGGCATATTGTAGATTAAGAGACAGATAATAAAAGATATTACTAAGTAAGTCTTTTGCCCTGAAAGTTTTCCAGAATTTCTGTAATTAGAATCTAAAAAATTAATAACAAAAATAAGTAATGGAAGTAAATTAAATCCAAATAGAATTTTATCAGGCTTTGAGAGGTTAAGTATTCCAAACATATCAATATCAAAAAAATTAATATTATTTAAAAAAAATAAATAAGCACTAATGAATATTGGCAAAATAAGATAAAATGAGGTGCCTTTGTAGACATTTTGAATAGGATGAAAATTATTTTCTAGGTATATTTTTTCGATCTCTCTAAAACGCACTTCTCCCTTTAAAGTATTTGGCAAAGACTTTACTTTTTCCTCTACTGCAAATGCTTTTATACTTTTTTTATCTTCAAACTTCTTAGCGATTCTTAAGATTGGAAAAAAAATAATAGAAATTGAGAGGCTCGTCACTACAATAGACGCAAGTGGGTTGACCGTAAAAGAATTAACAAAGAAAAAATATTTTTCAATTAAAAATATAAAGGGATATAAAATGGATTCTAAGAAATCATACATGCTATTTTATTTTAGAATCAGGCAAAAATGTTTTCTTAACCATCTTTTTTTAATTAAAAGTATTTAAGATATTGAGAAATTCAAATGCAGTTCTTTTAACTGAACTACTATCTTTAATCACTCTTAAACTTTTTAAATGGTGATTCATACAATAAAAAGAAAGTTTTTAATCTTTTTTAGATTTAAATTTTGATTTCAAATTGTAAAAAAACTTTTTAAAGGAGTATACAACCGCTGCAAAAAATCCAAGTATCGCAGTTATCAATGCGCTTCCTGAGCCAGGATCAATATATGCATGCACATACATTGGGCAAACGAAAAATGAAAGTAATAAAAGTTTTTGACTCATGGCAAACAACATTAAGTAGTGTAGAGTTATTATAATATTTTATTGCGTAGAAAAATACTCCCTAACTGTTCCATAATTTTCATCAGGTTTTCGTGCGGCAATAAATGATTTTTCATCAATATAAGACGGCTGTTTCTGACTTATACAAGCTAATACAAAACGCACTGTATTAATTGGACCCATATTATCCTTTATCCAATGATCGCATAACTCAGGAGATTTGATAGCATTAATAATTGAAAGCCTATTATCTATATGAATATTTTTTTTATCATTCAAAACCCAGTTTTTTGCGGTCATGGGGCCATGATCACTTTGTATAACAATTATCCCTGAAGGGTCCTCACGGTTGATTAAAGAGAATAACTCAATAAATTTTTCGTTAACACATTTAACTGTTGCCAAATAATCCTCGGGTGTCTCCCATGCAACCAAAGACTCTGCTTTTAATGTTTTGCAATCATTAAATAGGTATGGAGGATGGGGAGACATATGATGAATAAAATAAAATTTTGAGTCTTTGGAGATAATTTTATTTTTGTTATGTTCAATAAAATTGCCCATTGCATCAAAGTCAAAATTATATTTTATAAAATACCTAAAAAGAGTTTTGCTCAATAAGACCCATGACTCAAATGAAATCCATGATGGAAATATATCTTTATTTGACAACTCTGGGCATGTTATGTGCTTTGGATTGCAACCAGACCAACCATTGCCAAATAAAATCAATTCATAATTGAGTCCATCAAGCTTTTCTATCAATGGTGCAGCACTTTCTTTTCCTAAAAGTAATGGAAAGAAGTTTTTCTGATGTTTATAGGGCTGGTCCCCCTCAATAACTGGATAATTCAAGTTAAAAAGCCCTGTTAAAGCAAGATACGTTCTATTATATGCTGCTTTGCTTCCAAGTATTTCGAAACCATTGTCAGTTAAAAAAGAATAGAAATTACTATTATCAAAGGACATTCTAGAAAATGTTTTATTGGAAGCGTAACCATCTAGAAGGATAAAATATACATTCTCATTCAATTTATTTTCATATTGCATGTCATTGATTTTAAATTGATTAGATTTTTCAACTAGAAAATCACTTTGAAAGTTGTTGTAGGATTTTAGTACTATCTGTAGAGCTGGAACTAAAAGAAAAAATACACAAAAGAATAAAAAGAAAGACCTTAAGAATTGAATTTTTAAAAGTATAGAAATGAAAGATATCAGTATTATTATGAAAGAAAATAAAATTGTCCTTGGTGATGTTAATGCAATCAAAGACTCTAAATTTTTCCATAATAAATCGCGGTAAAAAAAATCAAAGTTAAGAATTACTGCGGTCAATACAATTGAGGTGATAAGTAAAATATTATCAAATCTTGGGACTATTTTTATAATTAAAAAAAGACTTGCGATATTTAAAAAAAGCAATCCATTTAAGAGTAAAAATGGTTGCATAGTTTGAGAAAATGTAATTTCCTCAAAGTTTTGATTATAAAAAATAAAATATGGAGCCAAACTAATTGACGTAAGAATGACCAAAAAATATGAGTAGCTCTTAATAAAATTCCTTATATCTTTTATCACGATGTTTAGTTACTCCCACTCGATAAGCGATGACCTCTAAAAACTTTTTTTTGAAGTTTACAAAGGTGTACATTTAACATTGCATAAGGCATGTTTGATTTTGCGTGAATTTTTGCATGAATGCACATATAAAATTTATTTAGCATATAAAGTTTCTGTTAGAAAATTATACAATTTTTAGGAAATGAATAGTGGAGTCTGATAGGAAAGTTATGACTAACTGTGTAAATTTGTAAGTGTTAGAAAATGTTTTTGGTTGGATTTACTGCGAATAAAATAAGTTTTGCATATAAAGCAACAAGTAGCTATTTTTACCTTAGTTAAAGTGACAAAAGCTCTAAAATAGATTTAGATTTCTCTTTTTTGATTTCTGGCACTACAAGCATTCGCGATAGTCATTATTCTCTTTGCTGATTTATTGAGTCCGTCTCTTTTCATAAAAACATACTTGTTTCTAAGGTCTTTAAGATCCTCCTTATTGTGCATTATTAAAGTTTGATGAATTATCTTATCTATTTGATTTAAATCTTGAAGATTTACAAGGGTGCCTATTTCATCTCGAATCTCTGACTCAATTGGATTTAAGTTAATTTTTTTATATTCAGGATTAAGATTTTTCTTAGGTATATCTATATATATAACTGGTTTTAAAAGTCCAAGCCCGTACTCAATTCCGATCCCTGACCAATCAGTTATCAAGATATCTGATTCGAAAAGCATATCTCTATCAGTATGATTTTCTTGCATGAAAAAGTTTTCTTTACTAGAAAATTTGTCTTTTACTTCTCTTATTTGATTATAACTATCTCTTATAGTCATTGGGTGAGGCCTTAAATAAACCTTATGGCCAAGCTTAACTAAGTTCCTAAGGAGATCATGAATACAATAATTAAAAATATTATTATTGCCCCATGTTGGTGCTATTAAAATCTTCAAATGCTTTGTTTCTTTTTTGTTATAAAGTTTATTTTCTTGAATTAAGTACTCTAAAGGCCTATAGCCATCTCTAAATAAATTTTTCTTTCTTAATTCATAGACTTTTTCAGTTTCTCTTATTTCAGCCAATTGGTGATTACCTGTACAAAATATAGTGTCATATGAATCAAAAGCTCCCTTTCTATAAATGGAATGAGTGCTCAATAATGCATGAAAAATATATAAATAATGCACCGGAAATATCTTTGATCTTTTTAGGTGAAATTTATCTAAATCTGGCATAGTCATAATGCATAAATCTGCCTTTAAGTTTAGGAAGGCAATTGTTCTAACTATTCCATGGCCTATATAAAATACTTTAAGTTTAGAATTTTTTTTAGCCTCATTAAATATCGTATCGTTAGCGTCAGAAGTTAAATAGCAAACCTCATGCTCAAACTTTACTAAGATTTCTTTAATTAAATCCAATAAAAAATTTTGAGATTGACAATCTTCAGCATAGAAAACGATTTTTCTTGAATCTCTGGATAGACCATTAAATTCTGAGAGAGATTTTGCTGCAGAAATTGTGTTCTTTAATCTATTAATAAATCTTAATGCCATTATTAATGCAGCTTGATAAATCTATCCAGCTCATTTTTTTGATGAAGAGTATGATAAAGTTCAAGATCGCTTGTTGTATCTATCTCTAACCATCCACCATTTGTAAATGCAGCTTCAACTTTCGTACCGAGATTTATAAATTTCTGGATAAAGCTTGTCATATACATATTATTGAAATCTTTGCCATCATAGGTTTCTTCTCTATTCAATTTTTTCCAAGTACTACAAAATCTTCCTATAAAATCTGCTCGAACTTTTACTAGACCCATATATTGTCCTTGAATCTCGCTAAAGTTTTTTGGTTTTTTCCCAAGCTCTTGTACATATATCTCATCCCGAAGTTTAAGAGTTTCTGCATCATCGAGAGGATTGTCCATTCGTATTTTCCAAAGCTCCATCCAGTTCTTATCGACACTTATTGCAAGTGGGGCATCTGTATTAATTAAGCTATCTAAAACTTTTTGCTCATAAATAATATCACTATAAGCTATTAGCAAATCTTCCTCTTCGCTCATAAAATCTTGAGCACAAAATAGTGACGAGACCATATTTGTACAATGATAATTGTCATTTTTAATAATTTTAAAGTTATCTCCAATTATTTTTTCAATACAATAACCGCCTACAACCATAATATCGTCAAATCCTGAGGAAGTAAGGATATCAATTTGATGTTGCAGTATTGATTTACCTGCAAGCTTAACCATGCATTTTGGTATTTCATTGGTATAAGGTCTAAGCCTATTTCCATAACCGGCTGCTAGTATTATTACCTTCAATTGATGCCTTTAGGTTGAAAAAAATTTTTAATTAGTTGAATACTGCAATTACTATCTTTTAAATCCCCTCTTTCTGGGTGCCACATAATCCCCATCCATGGTAATTTTTCATGCACTATAGCCTCAATGGTTCCATCATTAGCACTCGCCATAGGGAGAAGGTCATTTGAAAGATCTGATTCATAAATACCCCAATCATGAAAACTGTTAACTTCTGACTTATCACCTAGATAAAAATTATCACTTAAAACATTTATTGTATGTTTTGTTCCAGCATGTCCTTTAATTCTTGTCAGGCCTCCCGATAGAAAACAATTAATTAACTGCATGCCTCTGCATACGCCTAAGACTTTTGTTTGATTTTTTAAGGCCCACTCAAGAATTTTTCTTTCAGTCTCATCTCGATTTGGAGCTTGATTTTTTGCATCTTGTAGGAAAGCTAAATCATTTCCACCAGTTAAGATAAAGCCACTAAGATTCTTTTTATTCAACCAGCTTTCCAAGTTATCAATGGAATTTGGTAACAATATAAAATCAATCTCGGCCTTACACATGAGATTAGTCCATTGTTGATCTAAGCAGTCTCTAACCTCATTATAATCTTCATTAAATTCTACCCTTTGGGTAATTCCAATAGTCATTCTGTAATAACTCTTATAATTCTTTTTGCTGGGTTTAGTTCTAATCTAGATTTACTAGATAGATTACGATAAAGATTTTCTCCAATTCCTATGGCTGCTGGCAAGCCAAATTCCGCAGCCCTAATTGCCATATGAGAATTTGCACCTCCATACATAGTTATCAAACCAGAGATGCTTCTTCCAAATAGCCAATCAAAACCTGGGTCAGCTTGAGGTATTAAAACTATCTTGCCCTCAACTGACTCTTCTGTTGCATTGGTACCTTCAAGATTTATACATGCAGTCATAACTGATACATTTCCAATAAAGTTTGGGTTTGTTTCTGGGTACAAAAATATTGAAAAGTCATTTTTCTTGGTAATTAGTGGGGGGAGTTCAATAAATTTAGACCTCATAGCAACTTCTTGATTGCTTTTTGCCGTGTCAATTATTTGGTTCACTCCAACAGCGCCGGTTTTAATCATTCTTAAATCTTCTATGCTGACATGGGAAAGCATCTCCACATCAAGATTATTTATTTTTCCCCAAGCTTCTATGTTATCTAACGCCAGAGATAGATTTCTTGTAAATGAAAATTTAGCATACTCTCTGCCCTCAATAGCAGATTTGATAAATTCTTCTAATTGTTTATTAGAACCTATAATACCAACTGAATTAAGTTCCTTGAAAAATTTATCTTTAGCATTTTGCCAAGTATTTTCCTTGTGATCATCAGAGTTTTCTGTCAACTTTGCTCTATCAATTACTGGTTTCAAATAACTTTGTGGGTCCTTTTTGTAACTTGGGGATGTAATATCATATGTTCCAGGTCTTAAATGACCATATTTTCTTACAAAATCGCTCCATTTAATTTTCTTTTTTGCACAATCACCGGCATCGCTTGTAAAATCTTGGCTTACAGTATGGATAGAATTTAAGAAATTGTCTCTCTCATTTGATGAAATTAATCCGATTGAGACCGCAGAACGAAGAAAGCTTATTGCAATAAAAGCGCTTCTTGCAAGATGAGAAAAAGGCAGTGTTCCATATAATTTTGCGTCTTCTAGCAAGATGAATGCTTTTTCGAGTGGTGCTAATTTTGACTTTTCGATTTCATTGAATCTTTTTTCGAGCTTTTCTATATTTTTTAGATCTTCTTTATTTCTATCAATGGCATTGTTTGTAATTTCTAGCAAGCTCTTTTTAATATCAGCAATTTCATTCTTTGAAAAAATGCCACTCGAAAGAAAGCGACTTTCCCAACGAAAAAAGTCAAGATCATAGCAAGTTGGTATTACATCAAACTCGACCTTGTCATGGAGCTCAGGATACTCTTCAAGCCAATCTAGGCAAAAATTAACTAATTTTTTAGCCGTTCTTTTTGCTAGTTTTTCTGGCACAAAGGAATTAAAGCTAGCTCTAATATCGACATAAGGATGCCCAGCAAAAATAGTTAATAAAGGATTTGGTCTCACATCCCTGTAACCATACTCTGCTCTTTGCTTTGCCCATATTTCATTTAAAATAAGGTCGCTGTAAAGACTTGCTGCTAAAGTACTTGGTTTTGTTCCTATGATCTCAGCTGGATTCCAGTCAGGCATCACACCAAATAATGCTTTATTACCTAATATGAATGGTGAAGTTCTTTGCTTTTCTGTGAAGCGACCTTCTGCATTGATCAAGGAATCAAAAAGTTTCTGATCTTCAGATTGTTTAAATGAATGCTCTACTGTAATGGGTCTTACTTGAAGAATATGTATCCCAAATTTCTTTGTAATAGCAAATTCTATGTCCAGTGAGTCATAATTTAATAAATCTTCTATTTCCCTAATTGAGAACAATATATTTTCAAGATTTTTAGGCAAGAATTGAGTATCTGATGATACATCGCGTCTAATGACTAAGGTCTTATCATCTTGGCTGGTTCCGCTTGTAATTGATTCAGTGCTTCCACTAATATCATCATAGTTAATTGTATAATAAGGGGCCCCATTTTGAAGACTCCTAGTAAAAACTACGCCGCTTATCAACACATTGTTGAGCATTGGTTGAATCAAGACCTCATTGTAATTGTTCCTATCAGGATATGACTTAATAACTTTATTGACGGCTTTTTTGAGTTCATTAGTATTATTACTTTCAACGTCTAATATGCTCGTATATTTTCCTGCGCTTGATGATGAAAAACCGTCTTCGCTTATAGCGCTGCTGCGGACTATTAATAGTCTTTTTACAAAAGTTTGTTGGATTTTTTTAATCAATAGTGCATTGCTTTTTTTCCAATCTTTAACCGAAAAGCTAATTTGATCTTCGATACGACTGTGTTTAATAACTTTTTTAAGATTACTTAATGTTTGCGCTTTTGTTCCAAGAATAAATTTTGCTATATCTTGTGGTTCATTTAATTGGGCCCAATCACCATCTATATCCACACAAGAGACCTTAAAACCTCGAATTCTTAATAATTCAATCAGAGATGACAAATTAGATTTTTTTAAAGAGTTGTCGCTAATATTTAGCTCATTTCTAATATTACTTAATTCTTGTGTAGCTTTTTTTGAAAAATAGACTAGGCCGATAAATTCTGCATTTGCTATCTCTGGATCAATATTCGAACCTAGTAAATTTATTTTATCTTTAGAAAAACAAACTTTTTCACATTTGTAAAGATCCTGACTATCACGCCCCGAGTATCTAGATCGCCATTTACTATCTATGGTCACAATTATGTCTTGATCTGATTCAGAGATCTTCTTTAAGACTGATTCACCAAAAACAATATCTGAATAAGATACAAGAATATTTTCAGAATTATCTGATAATGCGGTTAAGAGAGACCATCCTGCTCTCGTATCTTTCCAATCTCTATTTTTAATATAATTAAGATCTGGATGGGAAGACATTATGTCATTAGCTTTGTAGCCGCATACAAAAAATATCTTTGAATCAAGATTCCTTATCGCATGTAAAGTCCAATCGATAACTCGGGATGATTGATTGATGCTAAGAAGTGCAGAGTGTTCCTCCCCAGAGTGAGGAGGTCCAGCACCAAGAAAATAAAATTTAGATATTTTTTTCTTCATATATGGGATTATATATTTATGTAAAATTTAAAACTATTTTCCAATCACACATAATGGTTTCTTTAAAGATAAGCCAAGCTGTGTTTGATGGTTTTAAAGCTTTTAATTTTATTCCCACTCAATAGTGGCGGGTGGCTTGCTTGAAATATCATAAACTACCCTGCTAACACCCTCTAACTCATTAACGATTCGATTTGAGACATGTGCCAAGAAATCATATGGAAGCTTAGCCCAAGTTGCAGTCATGAAATCTACTGTCTCAACTGCTCTGATCGCAATCACATCTGCATATCTCCTTTCATCACCAACAACTCCTACTGATTTAATTGGGAGAAATGCACAAAATGCTTGGCTTACTTGGTCGTATAAGCCTGCCTTAATCAACTCTTCAATGAAAATTTCATCAGCGTTCTGAAGAATTAATACTTTCTCTTGGGAAAGCTCTCCAAGGATTCTTACTCCCAATCCTGGACCAGGAAATGGATGTCGATTTAACATTTCTAATGGAAGTCCAAGCTCAGATCCCATTTTTCTAACTTCATCTTTAAATAAATCGCGTAAAGGCTCAACTAACTCCATCTTCATATCATCTGGAAGACCTCCAACATTATGATGAGATTTAATCACTCTGGCCTCTTTTGATGCTGATTCAGAAGATTCGATTACATCAGGATAAATTGTACCTTGCGCTAAAAAGTTAATTTCATCTTTTAATTTGGCAGCCTCATTATCAAAAATGTCAATAAAAGTTCTACCAATGATTTTTCTTTTCTGTTCTGGATCTGAAACGCCTTTTAGATGTCTGTAAAAAACTTTTTTTGCATCAACAACTAATAAATTTAAATCCATTTTATTTTTAAATAAATTTTCTACATCCTCGGCTTCATTTTTTCGCAGTAATCCATTATCAACAAAAACACAAATTAAATTTTTTCCGATCGCTTTATCTAAAAGCATTGCTGTTACTGATGAATCTACTCCACCTGATAAACCAAGCAATACCTTTTGATCTCCTACTTTTTCTTTTATGTCATATATTCTTTGCTCAATTAGATTTTCCATTTTCCATTGAGCTGCGCATTTACATATCTTGAAAGTAAAATTTTCTAATACAGTATTGCCCTCTGAAGTATGGGTGACCTCAGGATGAAACTGTAATGCATAAATAGGTTTTTTTATGTGCTCCATGGCAGCTATCGGAGCTGAAGCAGTTGAAGCAATTAAATTAAATTCATCTGGTAGAGATGATACATGATCTCCATGACTCATCCAGACATCAATTGAGGATCCAGAGCTTACTCCATCAAAAAGTAAAGATGATTTTTCTAAAAAAATTTGTGCATGACCAAATTCTTTATTTTTTGAAGAAGAAACTTGCCCCCCATGCTGCTCCGCAATAGTTTGCATCCCGTAACAAATACCTAGAACAGGTAGTCCTAATTCAAAAATAATTTCAGGGACTCTTGGAGTGTTAGATTCAGTAACTGACTCAGGACCTCCAGATAAAATGACTCCTTTTGGATCAAGATTTTGAATTTTTTCAGAAGAAACATCCCATGGAAGAATTATTGAAAACACATTTAACTCTCTAATTCTTCTTGCAATAAGTTGAGTATATTGAGAACCAAAGTCCAATACTAAAATTGTGTCAAGATTTTTCTTATCTAAAGAAAGGTTTTGAGAATTGTTCATTTTTAGTGGTTAATGAATTTATGTTGTAAAGTTATCCATATTAAATCTTTTTTAAGATATAAAAGGTTTTATTTTTTCAGCAAGTCCAGAAATTTCAGGCTTAAATTCAATAATTTCCTCCATAGTTAAACCTTCAAGTTCATGAGGAAAAACGAGCCATTTCTCAGTTTCGTGAATAAAAAAGTCAGGTTTTCTATCTGTTTTATTTTTCTTAGGTTTGAAGTATGTAGTAGCTACTTTAATCTCAGGTATATTTTTTTTACAAGCAGCTTTAAGATCTAAAATTATTTTTTGAATGGATATACCTGTATCATGAACATCATCAACTATTAAAAGTGAATCTTCTGACTCAACCTGCTTAATAATATAGTTCAAGCCGTAAACTTGAACCTCACTATCTCTCTGGTCTATTCCTTCGTAGTGAGAGGTACGAATTGCGATGTGATCTGAAGAGACGCCAAGGACGTCTAAAAACTCCTGAACAGCTATACCAATTGGGGCTCCGCCTCTCCATACACCAATAATGTAATTTGGACGATAACCGCTTTCATAAACTTGCCAAGCAAGTTTAAACGAGTCCTCAAGCAATTCTGCTGGTTGTATGAATAATTTATCCATGATGGATTGTATCAAATTTAATATTTGATAATCAGGTAAAGTTATTTAATATCTTAAATTAATAATTCATACTTAATCGAGCCATGATTTGCCTAGGTGGAATCAACTCTATGCCCGTAGCAGCAACACCAAAAACATCTGTCATGCTTGA
>CEUH01052156.1_pt1 | contig 18789 bp, 20 predicted proteins | sample 356461 | NCBI WGS metagenome assembly CEUH01 (sample SAMEA2623275, study PRJEB7988) | marine metagenome | isolation source: saline water (ENVO:00002010), including
AAAAAACCAAAAATTAAAACAAATCAATTTCTTCAAACCTAGTGCTTTTTTTGATTAATACACGGAAATTTGTCTAAATAACAGGCAGTCTTAGATAAAAATGACGGAAGAAACTATTTAAAGATTATAAGGAACAGTGCTTGAGAGTTGTTTTTCTTAAATAAAATGGGTAATTGAAGTTCTTGTCAGAAGAAAATAAAGGCTCCAAAGATTTTAAGACCAAATTATTTATTTGGTCTATAGGATTCTTTTCTGGGTTGGCATCAGCCATTAATTCTGAAGCTTCATCGGGTAGAGACCCTGATTTGAGAACCCTGATCTTAAAAATATTTATATTTAGTTTTCTTGGGGGAGTAGTCTTTTTATTCATTTGGAAAATTTTAATTTTTCTGTCAAAAAAAATAGCCACTAATGAAAAAAATCTAAAAAGATTTAAAGAAAATAGTCGGTGGCCTTTTATTCTATTCTTAAGCTCTTTTCTTGGTGCCTGGGGTATTCAATTTAACATTCTTACTACTGGAGTTATTTGGATTTTATTCATTTTGGGTCAGTTGGTTGTATTAAATGTTTCAACCAAAGGATTGGCCTTTAAAACTATTAGATCATCCAAATCAATTATAGCTGGTTTGTTTATGCTGTCTGGAATAGCAGCTCTTGTGTATCAGGTCGTTTGGCAACGGCTTCTTTTCACTTTGTTTGGTGTAAATATTGAATCAGTCACACTAATAGTTTCGATATTTATGTTTGGATTAGGAGTCGGTGCTTTTGCCGGAGGTTGGTTGTCTGAAAGATTTTCAAAAAAACTACCAGAGCTTTTTTTATGGATTGAAATAGGCATTGCTATTTTTGGTTTTGTGAGCATTCCTTTAATCGAACTCGTAGGTCATATTGCATCGGAAATGAATACTACTGGAATCGGTCTAGCCGTTTACTTAGTATTATTTTTTCCCACACTTTGCATGGGTGCTACACTCCCCATCCTAGTCGCCTATTTGCATAAAGAGAACACTAGACTTGGTGCCTCTGTAGGCCTTCTCTACACATTTAATACAATAGGATCAGCCCTGGCTTGTTTTTTAACTGCAGGAATTCTTTTCCGATTTTTGGGATTAACAGGCTCTGTATGGTTTGCTGCAAGTTGTAATCTTCTGACCGGAGCCCTAGTTTTCATTTACTGCAAGAGTAAAGGGTTCAAATCAATTTAAGAGATGACTAAAAAAACCAATATAATTATTAGTCAATCGCCTGCATTAATCATGGCTTTTTTTGTAGGGGCTATATCTCTTTCTCAAGAAATTATTTGGATTAGAATTTTGAGTTTTTCCTCTGCTGGTGCACCAACAACATTCGCCCATACTCTTGGCAGCTTTCTAATAGGTATAGCTATAGGGGCTATGATTGGTCGACGGGTATGCAATTTACAAAGAGATTTCCTCTCTTGGTCGTCTTGGATGCTGGTTTTTTGTTCAGTATTTTTTTATGTAGCTTTACCTTTAGCTGCAAAAATTAACCTTTGGGGATTTTATGTGCCCATTCTGGTTTTAGTTTGCTTAACAGCAGCGATGTCTGGTGGAATTTTTCCAGTAGTTTGTCAGATAGCCGGAGCAAGTGGATCCGCGGGAAAATCAGTTTCTCTAGTTTATTTAGTTAATATTATAGGTGCTACCTTTGGTTCTTTAATTACTGGTTTTTACCTACTGGATAAGTTTCCAATCAGTAAAGCTTCCACGATTATCTTTGCTACCGGGATTATTGGTTCTCTTATTATTTTACTAATGAAGTCGTTAAATAGTAGGCGTGATTTTATAGTACGATTTGTTCCCATTATAACAATTGTTATAGTCAGTTTTTTATTCGGCGATAAAATGTTCTATGGTTTTTTGGAAAATCTTCAGTACGAAAAAAAATATCCAAGAACGCAACTCTTTAAACAGGTAGTTGAAAACAGAAGCGGTATTATTACCATTGATGAGGCTAAAAAAGTGGGAGATGCGGACATCGTTTACGGAGGCGGAATTTATGATGGGCGGTATGCGATTGATCCAGGATCTCCCAACGGAATCTATCGATGTTATATGGTGGCTGCTCTTCATAGAGAGCCAAGTCATGTATTAGAAATTGGTTTTAGCAGTGGTTCATGGGCTGCAGCTTTGATCAAACATGAGGCAGTTAAAAAGCTAAAAGTTATCGAAATTAATAAAGGTTATTTAGAAGTTATAAAAAATTATGAAGAGCATAAAAAACTAATAGGCCACCAAAAAGTTGATATTGAGATTAATGATGGAAGACGTTGGTTAAGAGTTCAACCCGACGATAAGAAATTTGATTTCATGTTGATGAATACAACATTTCACTGGAGGAGCCACGCCACCAATTTGCTATCTGTGGAGTTTTTAGAACTATGTAAAGAGCACCTTAAAAGTGGTGGCGTTGTCTTTTATAATACCACTGGAAGTAACGACGTTGTAAGGACGGCAGCCGAAGTCTTTAAATATGTTACGATGGTTGGAAATTTTGTAGCAGCCTCGGACAGTCCGTTTGATATAAGTTCTGAAGAGCGTCGTGCAAACTTGCTCCGCTTTAAAGATGCTGATGGCTCACCGATATTTAATAGAAATGATCAATTTAAAGAGGAGTTAAATAGACTTGTAGAAATGGAGCTTCCTAAATTAGGAGACCAGTTGAGAAATTCTTCTGAACATATGGTTATTACTGACGACAATATGATTTGCGAATATCCAAGGAAACGAAGTTACTGGATCGAACCTAAGAATAGTTGGGGAACTATGTTGCGTAATCTTAGAAAAGATCCATGACTCAGAAAGAAAACCAATTCTTATTATCAATGATTGTGGCAGTTGATAATAATTATCTAATGGGTAGTGATTTGGGGGGCCTTCCATGGAGCGGAATAGAAAGAGATAAAATTCATTTCAGAAAATATGTAGAAGGGAAGACTATCCTTACTGGTAGAAAAACCTTTGAAGAAATGAAGGGCTGGTTCCAGCCTCACCACACCCCTTATGTCTTAACTCAAAAAAGTGATTACCAAGCAACCGATGATGCTTTTGTATTCAATAAAATTGAAGATGCGATAAGTATCGCTAAACAAAAAGGTGTCGATGAAATGGTTGTTTGTGGTGGAGCGGAGATCTATCGGCTCGCCTTAAAATATAGCTCTAAAATCATCATGACAATTTTGGATAGTTATTTTGAGGCCCTGGGAAAACCTAAATATTTTCCGTCAATCGAAGAGTTAACCTCTTTAGGTTTTGAGGAATATAAAAGAGAAAAATTTATGCCATCAGATCAAAACCAAATAAGTATGTCCATCATCTGGTTAAATCGTGATTGTAATAAAATATAAAACTACCAATCTTCAGTGATGAAAAAAATATATGCTCTTTTATTAATTCTTTTAACGGCTGGTTGTTCAAAAAATGAAGTCAACAAAAAAGAGGAGCAAAATTTTGATTTGAAAGAACCTGAACAGGTATCCTCGAATTACACGCCACAGGCGGGAGCTGTAGATATGAAAACATTAGACCTAAATCCTGAAGGTTTATTTTGTCTAAATGGATCGGATGTACCCTACACTGGTAAAGTGTTTTCATTATGGGCTAATGGTAATGTTGAAGTAGAGGGAAGTTATAAGGATGGAAAACCGGATGGATTAACAACCTTTTGGTACGAAACAGGAGAAAAGAAGAACCATGTTGTATACAAGGACAACGAACGTGAAGGCATACAGATTGAGTGGCACAAAAACGGCAAGAAAAAAATGGAACAAAAATTTAATGCAGGAAAACTTATTTCTGAAAATTTTTGGGATAAAGAGGGCAATGAAGTTGATTCCTATGAGGATGCAAATAAGTAAATCAATTTTTGTTTAATTAGCTAAATGCAATCGTGAAGGCCATTGGTATAGATTATGGAGAAGCTCGGGTCGGAGTTTCATTTAGTGATGATTTGGGAATGTTTGCGCATCCTTTCGAAACCATTCATGTCAAAAAAATCGACCCTATTAAAAGAATCATTGAAATTGCTGAAGAAAAAAAAATTCAAACTATTGTCATAGGGATGCCAAGAAATCTTGATGGATCTTATGGAGCAGCTGCAAAAAAGGTAGAAAAATTTCTTAATCAGATAAGGTCTGCTCTTCCAGAAATGAAAATCCATACTCAAGATGAAAGATTTACGACTACTGTGGCTCAGAAAAAGTTACATGATGCTGGTCATTCTATAAAAAGCAGTAGACAAATTATTGATGAAGCAGCAGCAGTTGAAATCCTACAATCGTTTTTGGATGAAAATGGTAAATATCAAGAATTAGAGTAATATAAAGTTACTGATTTTTGAACACCTCTCTCTAGTCTTTGACAAATTGATAGCTAGAAGCGAGTCTGGTTTGGTTAAAAATGAAAAAAATTCTTTTAGGAGTTTCAGGTTCTATCGCTGCATATAAAGCTGCCGATATTGCCAGTGGATTAGTCAAAAAAGATTACTCGGTTACAGTCGTTATGAGTGATCAGGCTAAGGATTTTATTACGCCTTTGACGTTACAAGTCATATCTAAAAATCCTGTTTTTACTGGGTTTCAAGATGAGGAACAAAATTGGCGACCGGGCCATATTGAATTGGCCGATGAGTCTGACCTAATTCTTGTGGCTCCAGCCACTGCTAACGTCATATCAAAATTTGCAAACGGTATAGCAGATGACCCTCTCACTTCAATTTATTTAGCTACTCTTTCTCCAGTTGTAATTGCTCCTGCGATGAACGGAAAAATGTGGAACCATCCTGCGACCCAGGAAAATGTTGATAAGTTAATTTCTAGAGGTGTTAAATTTATCGGTCCGGACAAGGGTATGCTTGCGTGTGGGTACGAGGGAATAGGGAGGCTTTGGCCTGTAGAAGGTATTATTGATAGTGTGTCGGAGTTGATGAATTCATAAATCTAGAGCTCTATAGAAAAGATTTGAAAATTCTTATTACAGCTGGCCCTACGAGAGAACCCATTGATCCAGTTCGCTACTTAACAAATCGGTCTTCTGGTAAAATGGGTTATGCGATTGCCGAATCTGCAATTAATCGCAATCATGAAGTCATTCTAGTCAGTGGACCTGTTTCTCTGGAACCACCTCAAAATTGTAGAATTATAAATATTGAAACAGCTGCTCAGATGTATGAGGAGGTGAGTTCTAATTCAAATAATTGTGATGCAATTATAAAGGTTGCTGCTGTTGCCGACTACACTCCAGCGGTATATCATGAGGAAAAAATAAAAAAATCTGACAATGCAGAAATAAAGCTGATTAGAACTAAAGATATTCTTGGTTCAATACGGAAAGACTTTGGTTTTGGGGGAATCTTGGTTGGATTTGCTGCTGATACTAATGAATTAAGGGAGAATGCCATCAGCAAAATGAGGCAAAAAGGTTGTAATTTCATCGTTGCGAATGATGTCTCTAGAAACGATATAGGCTTTGGTTCTGATCAGAATGAGGTGACGATTTTTGATGAACAAGGTATGCAAGAACAAATTAATAAGTCATCCAAAAGCCTAATTGCGAAAGCCATTATTGAAAAAATTGAAACACTTTATAAAGAATGAGTGCATTTCTAGAAACTGCTATTAAGGCCGCTAAATCTGCTGGCGATTTGCTTAAAGAACACTACTACAAAGATAAAGAAGTAGATAGTTATGAGCAATATGACATCAAATTGGAGTTAGACGTAATGAGTCAAAATCTCATTTCGGAGGTTATATTAAACGACTTTCCTGATCATTCCATTATAGGAGAAGAGGGAGATAGTCTTTCTAACCAAAGTGAATACCACTGGGTTGTCGACCCGATCGATGGAACAGTTAACTATTTTTATGGCATACCTCATTTTTGTGTTTCGATTGCCTTAAAAAAAGCCACTGAAGATAAATGGTTGGTTGGCGTCATATATGATCCTATGATGGATGAATTATGGGCAGTTGAAGATGGTCAAGAGCCTACTCTTAACGGCAGACCAATTTCCACTAGTCAAAGATCAAAAATGTCAGATGCCGTTGTTACGGTTGGTTTTTCCAAAAGCAAAGAGGCACTTGATGCAGGATTTGAGAGGTATAGAAATATTTCAACTAGTGTGAGAAAATCTAGAATGATGGGAAGTGCGGCTTTAGCACTGGCATATATTGCATGCGGGCGTCTTGACGCGTATATAGAAGACGTGATTAGTTTATGGGATATCGCTGCAGGAAAACTTTTAGTGGAAGCTGCAGGAGGCAAAGTTGACCTTATTGAAAGTAAAATTACAAAAGGCAAACTTTCAATATGTTCATGGAATGGAAGATTACCTTTAGACAACACAATATAAAAATGGCTACTAGATCAGGCATAGGTTATGACGTACACCGCTTAATAGAAAGCAGGCCGCTTATATTGGGAGGCGTTGAGATTGCTTCTGAAAAAGGCCTAGACGGACATTCAGATGCTGATGTTTTAAGTCATGCCATAGCTGATGCATTATTGGGAGCAGTAGGTTTGCCAGATATCGGACATTTTTTCCCACCAACCGATGAAAGTATAAAAGGAATTTCTAGTTTGGAAATTTTAAGTCGTGTTGCCTTCGAACTTAATGAATTAGGAGCTGTAATAGTGAATCTGGATAGTACTCTGATTGCAGAAAAACCGAAAATTTTACCATATGCTGATGAAATGAAAGAAAATATTTCTCAATCTTTGGGTATAGACCCCAAGTTAATTGGCATAAAGGCAACAACTAACGAGCAGTTAGGTTTTTTGGGAAGAGAAGAAGGTATGGCTGCGATGGCCGTTGCCAGTGTAGAGCTTTGATCTTTTTAAAAAGTTAAATATTTTTGCGGTTATCAAATATTTTTAGAATTGCTGGTAGGATAATTAGATCTGCGATGAGCGCAGCGCCCAGAGTTCCACAGGCTACTGCCGTAAATGAACGATACATTGGTAAGCTACTTAAAAAAACACTTCCAAGACCACAGACCATTACTGCCGTTGTTACGACTAAAACTTTACCAACGTGGAGAAAACTTTTTTCTAGAGACTTGTCTAAACTATGACCATTTTCACGTTCAGTTTTGAACTGACTTAGAAAATGGATTGAGTCATCAGCCGCAATGCCCAAACAAATTGTGAATGCACATATAATTTCAAGAGTTAAAGGTAATTCGAAAAGCGATAAAACAGCTGCGCACATGAGGAGCGGAAAGAGATTGGGAAGCATTGCTACAAGACCAATTTTCAAGGATCTGAAAGCCAGTGTAATCATCACCAAGATGATAAACGCGGCAATTGATATACTTCGGCTAAGATCATTTACCATTCTATATACGTAACGCCCCCAACCGACAGCACCGCCAGAAAGCCCAAATTTGAATTCAGGGAAATCTTTATTGATCTGGTCAAGTTGACTTTCTAGTCTGTCGTAGACTGGAGCATATTTGGCAACACCCAGATCCTGTACTCTTGTAATTACAACAGCCTTATTGAGATCTTTTCTTAGTAAAGGCCTTACATACCTATCCGGTATCGATTTTAGAATAGGATTATTTATAGATGTTTTTTTACCTAGTGAAGGAGCTGAATTGAGGACATCTATAATCGATAGCGGTTCGCTTAAAAGTTTTTCAGATTTTATAGCCGTGACAACTTTCTCAATGATAGGTATAGGATCAGTCTTGTTATCTTCCCATTGAATGACAACCCTAACCGCTTGGATCCCTCCAAATATTTTATCTGCATCCATCAGCGCCTTTCCGCTTTCGCTATTATCTGGCAGCTGATTTTTCAAAAACATATCAGGTTTAAGCGATGTGGTAGACCACAGGGAACTAGCGGTAATTATCAAAGCGATGATAAAAATAGATTTTGATCGTTTCATAATCACTCCAATTATCTTCGAGGGAATTCTAGGGGGTGATATTTCATTCAGATCATCTGACTTGATAACTTTTGATTTCTTGGGTTGTAATTTGAAAAGAGATCTAATCTTTAATGCGATTAAAGAATCAATCTTTTCGCTAATCGCTGATAATTTTGGTGTTTTGAGGAGTGGTAGCACTAGTATTACCGAGATAAAGATCAAGATACTGCCTACCGCACAATCTCGCCCGAAATTGCTTATCATCTTCGCCTCAGCGATTGTGAGTGACATAAATCCGGCAGAAGTTGTTAGAGCTGAAAGGAAACAAGGCATTCCTAATTTCTTAAGGGAAAGGCTCATACATTCATGGCTATTTTTACCATTAGCCTGTTCTCGTTGATATTGAAAAACAATGTGTGCAGCATTAGTAAATCCAATCATCGTAAGAATAATTGGCATAATGACTTTCGATAGGGGGCTAAGACTTTCTCCTGTGAAACCTAAAATCCCAATCGTCCACGCCACGCCGATAATAGGTGCTGAACCTACGACTAATGTGCTTATAATCCCTCTAAAGAAAGCAAGAGCCAAAATGGATGCTAGAGCATAGCCAATCAATTGAAACTGTCGCTGCTCTTTTTTCATAGCTTCCCTCCGGTCCACATCAATAGGAATTTTTCCTGTTAGCCGAGCCCTAAGTGAATATGGTGCTAAAGTGTCTCTAATAACTTCGCGAATTTTCGATAATTTTGATTCTGTTGACCGATAGTTTCCCTTTAAAAAAATTGGAACAATTGCCGTTTTTGCATCTTGAGAGAGAAGCTTTCCTTTTATGAGCGGGTGTTCTAATGCTCGCACCTTACAGTTTTTCCTAACTCGGTCAGCGTCGCCTATTTCTGGAAATAATGGTGACCTTATGAACCCCAATCTGAACCCAGGAATTTGATCAACAAAGAATGCCTGTGAGATAAAGGGTAATTTTCGAAGTTTTTTGAGAAAATAAGTTAATCCTTCAACTTGTTTTATTTCATAAAGATCAGCATCTGGGTCGGTGCAATCAACAATGAGCAGTATTTCAGATCCGTCTGGACCAAATTCTTTTTCGGTATTTTTTGTTAATTCACGATCGGACTTAGCTTTTGGGCTACTGATTCCAGGGCGATCCCTTTCTTTGGTATTGCCCCAGAGAGCGATTGAGCTAATTGCTATGATGATAAGAAGCGAATAGAACGGATGGCGGACAGGCCAATCAGCTATATTATTATTTTTTCCTATCACATTGTGGGCAAGTGAACAGTTACAATAATTTTAAATTATATATGAATTCCTAATGGAATCGGAAATGGCTGATTAGGTGATCAATGAGATGGGCCTCTAAATCAGATTAATCTCTTTCGTTTATCGGTAGAATTTCTGGTTGAGAATCTGGTCCAGTATAGTCGGTGAGTGGACGATACAGGCGATTATCATCGAGTTGCTCTAAGACTTGAGCGGTCCAGCCACTGGCACGGCTTATTGCAAATATTGGTGTAAAGAGATCAGTAGGGATGCCCAGACTATAATAAACTGTGGCAGAGTAGAAATCCACATTAGCATTAAGCCCTTTACGCTCTTTCATAATTTCTGCAATGCGCTCTGACATATTTATCCATTTAGCATCGCCAAGCTCATCAGTTAGCTTTACAGCCATTTTTCTTAAATGAGGAGCACGTGGATCAAGCACTTTATAAACCCTATGTCCAATGCCCATGATTTTCTCTTTTCTTTCGAGTTTGCCCTCAACATACTCATCTACTGCATTCTCAGATCCAATTTCCTCAAGCATTTGAATGACACCCTCGTTGGCACCGCCATGTAGAGGGCCTTTTAAAGTTCCGATAGCTGAAGTTATGGCGGAATACATATCACTCAAGGTAGCAACAGTGACTCTCGAGCTAAAAGTAGAGGCATTCATGCCGTGATCTGCATGTAAAATGTAAGCGACATCAAGAGTCTTTGCAGCATCTTTTGAAGGAACTTCTCCATTAATTAAATATAGAAAATGGGCTGCCTCACTGAGGTCGTCTCGCGGTTTTATGATTTCCAAACCTTGACGGAATCGATGAAAGGCTGCAACGATTAGAGGAGTCTTTGCAATTATCGCAATGGCTCTTTGTTCATTTAGTTCACGATTTTGATGATCACCTTTTGTATCGTATAGGCCCATCATAGATACACCTGTGCGGATTACATCCATAGGTCCAGCATCTTTGGGTGCTGATTTAAGAAAATCGATTATTCCATCAGGTAAATTGCGATGAGACTTGAGTGAATCCGTTAGATTTTCAAGTTCGGATTGGTTTGGTAGTTTTCCGTTATGTAACAAATATATAACTTCCTCAAAAGAGGTATGCTCGACAAGATCATCAATCGTATAGCCGAGATAACTTAATTTTCCTTCTTGGCCTTGAACGTTACTGAGTTTAGATTCGTTTGCTATGATGCCTTCTAGTCCTTTTGCTGCTAATGCCATGTTTAGAGGGGATAATTTTAAAATGAGATATTGAGGATAATCTTTAACAGGGGAGAAAAGAATATCAAGTTGCTGGTGACTTTCAATTTTCTTTTTTTAGATCACACGCGTAATTGGAGTAAATTAGTCTAAAGATTGGGGAAAAATTATCTTAATTTTTGTTCACAGAATGCTGGCGAGCGTTGATCCCATATCCGAAGGAGTTTCGGCGACTGCGATTCCTGCATCTTTTAACGCCGCTTTTTTAGCCTCTGCAGTGCCTTGACCGCCTGAAATAATGGCTCCGGCGTGGCCCATTCTGCGACCAGGAGGGGCAGTTGCTCCTGCGATAAATGCCGCTACTGGTTTTTTACAATTTTCTTTGGCCCAAGCAGCAGCTTCTTCTTCTGCTGTTCCTCCGATTTCTCCAATCATGATAATAGATTCTGTTTCGGGATCTTCATTGAACAACTTAAGTACATCCAAGTGACTAGTTCCATTAATTGGATCTCCTCCAATTCCAACACAGGTGCTTTGACCCAGCCCTAGTTGAGTTGTTTGCCACACAGCTTCGTAGGTTAGTGTGCCCGATCTTGATACAACACCCACAGAACCTTTCTTATGTATGTAGCCAGGAGATATACCAATCCGACAGCCTCCTGTAGAATCAGGTCCAGTACCTGGTGTAACGATTCCAGGACAATTAGGCCCAATAAGTCTACAATTTGATTTATCCATCATTGATTTAACTCGCATCATATCTGCTACTGGAATGCCCTCAGTGATTGCAACTATCAATTCTATTCCGGCATCAACTGCTTCCATAATGGCGTCGCCTGCGAAAGGCGGCGGAACAAAAATGGCCGAAACAGTTGCGCCCGTTTCATTAATTGCTTCCTCAACTGTATTAAATATTGGCACACATGATTCAAATTTTTGCCCTCCTTTTCCAGGTGTAACACCTGCAACTACCTGTGTTCCATAATCGAGACTAAGCTTTGCATGCGTTCCTCCAAATCCTCCCGTAATACCTTGTATTAGAACTTTTGTGTTTGGTTCAACTAATATCGACATTATTTTAAGTTTGTTTGATTCGTTTTTGTTTAATTTAGATCATTAATAGAAAGGTCTGCTCGGTTCCACCAATTGGCTTCATCAGGAGATAAAAAATTATCAATATTATCGCCGCTGAAGTAAACCGCATTTGTTGGAGTTTCTTGGATTTGGAGACCCAAACAAATTAACCCTTTGTTTACAGATCCTAAAAAACAATTCAACTTTGCATGGTAGCACGCTGCTCTAATTTCCGTTGTTGGATCACCAGGAGTGATTAAGAGTTTAGACAAAAGTTCTGGCTCGTTTGTTCTAAAGAAATCTATTATTGGGTCCTCGGCATTAATATGGAAACTATGATCAACGGCTTGATCAATCCATTTAAACCATTGACCTTTTGCCTCCTCGAATTCAACTAGCATGTTTGTATTCGGGTCAAGCCCTTGATTGTCTTTACTAGCTATATTGACCGTGACTACTTCATCATGACCGTGAGGAATTTGACAATTTTTTGCCGCACCGCTTATGAGACGATGCCCCATGGAGTAACGACGAGAAAATTTTAAAACGATATTGTGATCAGTATCCAAGAATAATAATCTTATTGATTAATAGCTTTAACCGCCTTTTGAGCCGCATCAGACAAGTCATCTGCGGCAATTAAGTTAACACCAGAAGTGGAGAGAGTTTGTTTACCTGCATCAACATTGTTTCCCTCGAGTCTTACAACAAGAGGAATACTGAGGTTAACTTGCTTACATGCATTAACGATGCCATTTGCAATAACATCACAGTCCATAATTCCTCCAAAAATATTAACAAGAATCCCCTTAACGTTTGAATCTCCGAGTATAATTTTAAAGGCATTAGTTACTTGCTCCTCTGTAGCTCCACCGCCGACATCTAAGAAATTTGCAGGCTCACCCCCATAGTGTTTAATGATGTCCATTGTTGCCATGGCAAGACCTGCACCATTGACTAGACACGCAATGTTACCATCTAATCCGATATAGTTAAGCCCAAATTCAGATGCTGCCACCTCTCTTGGATCTTCTTCAGAGGTGTCCCGCATTGATGCAATTTCTTGCTGCCTATAAAGAGCGTTATCATCAAAGCCAAATTTTGCATCCAATGCTAGAACCTCTTCTTCTGGGGTAGTGACTAAAGGGTTTATTTCAACTAGTGAACAATCGCATGAAATAAATAATTTAAATAATGCCTTTAGAAGTTTTCCAAACTGTTTTGCTGCATCACCTTGCAAACCAAGGTTATTTGATATTTTTCTTATTTCATATGGTTGAATCCCTGCTAGTGGGTGAATTGATTCTCTAATTATTTTCTCAGGGGTACTTTCAGCAACTTCTTCAATATTAACACCACCCTCAGTTGAAGCCACTATGACAGGTGACTGACTTTCTCTATCCATTAGTATGGCCAGATAGTATTCCTTAGAAATATCAACTGCCTTGGCAACCATAACTTTGCTCACTAATTTCCCTTCTTCACCCGTTTGGTGAGTGACCAAGGTTTCACCAAGCATTTTTGTGGCAATACTATGAATTTCCTCAGGGTCATCAGATAAGTGCACTCCTCCTTCAAATCCATTTTTAAAGGTCCCTTTGCCGCGACCCCCTGCATGGACCTGAGCCTTAATAACGGTTTGGCCGTTAATCTCCTCAGCAATTTTTTTTGCCTCTTCAGGGCTTTCAGCCATCCTTCCTTTTGGAGAAGGGACATTAAATTTTTCAAAAAGATCTTTAGCTTGATATTCGTGTATGTTCATTGCTTTTTCTTATTAGCGGTCGGAATCTTAGGGGTACTACACCTAGTGGTCAAGGAGTCCTCAAAACTTTTAAATAACTCTGGGATGGGAGCTTCCCATTTTTCATGATTATTTACCTGCATTCTAAAACAATGGAGAGCTTGGCGGGGTAAAATTAATTTGGATTCAAGCTCTTTGGTCCAACCCGAATTAATAAACTTAAGATAGGAAGACTCATCTCCACCATAAATTTTGTCCCCAATTATTGGTAAATTAACATGATTAGCGTGAACACGGATTTGATGCATTCTTCCAGTTTGGGGAATGGCTTTTATCAGACTATAGGAACCCATTTCTTTTATGAGTTCAAAATCGGTGATGCACTCTTTACCATCAGGATGTACCATTTGTTTTACCCAAACATGACTGTCAACAATTTCGCCCGCTCTAATAATAGGTTCGCATACTCTAAACGTTTTTGTTTCCGGAATGCCTTTTACGATTGCTAAGTACTCTTTTGCAATTTCTCGATCTTGCATGGCAATTCCAAAACGCCTTGCAGCAATTTTATTTTTTGCTATCAGGACAACTCCACTTGTTTCCCGGTCTAACCGGTTAACTATTGAAAGTGATGCACCGTTGGCGATTTCATAGGCAAGAAGAGATTTGATTCCATCCAGTAAAGTGGGTGGGTTTCCTGGCACACTAGGATGAACCAAAAGTGGAGAAGGCTTGTCTACAACTATGTAGTCTTGTGTTTCATCAAGAACCACAAAGTTTGTGTTGTTAGCAATCACGATGGGTGGTGGCTATAAACCAACACTCAAATTCCTAGAGATCCTCTGATCAATTTAATCTTGATCGTCTTCGTTTTTGAGAAAATCAGAAACGTTATTAAGTGCATCAATAAGTTCCTGTAAGGTCTCCTCAGGCACCATGATGGTGTCTCTTCTTCCTCTCACGTCTTCAGTGATTTTCAAAAATTTACCGCGATCGTTAGACTTTAAATCGACAAAAAAGATTTTCCGGTCAGCGAAAATCTTCTCGGTGTATAACGGTTCCTCACGGCGTCTTCTATAACCACCGTTGTTTTCATTTTCTTCTTCTTCTTCTTCTTCAAACATACCAACTTTAACTTTCCTCAGTTGAATTTGATTTTTATTCGGGGTCAGAATGCTAATACTGTTAAGCAGCTTCGCAAGTTCATTTAGTGATTTTTAGTTGGCATGAATGCCAATTATTCGATTCCACATGCTTTACGCGCTCTTTTCAGGGTCAATTTTGCAGCTTCGCGAGCTTTTTCTGCCCCCCCTTTGAGGACATTATCCACATAATTTAAATCCTCTGAAAGTTCATCTCTCTTTTGTCGCATGGGCTGAAAATAATCCCAGAAGCCTTCAAATAAGCGCTTTTTGAAATCTCCGTATCCAATACCACCTTTCAGAAAATCGGATTTCATTACCTCAACGTCTTCGGTTGAACCCACTAAATTAAAAAGATCTATAATTATGGATTGGTTTGGATCTTTGGGATCTTCTACAGGAGTGGAATCCGTTATAATGGACATTATCTTTTTTCTTATTTTTTTTTCGGCGCCAAAAATTTCTATTATGTTACCATAACTTTTACTCATTTTTTGGCCATCGATTCCAGGAACTTTGGCTTTTTCTTTTCGTATTTTTGGTTCTGGAATAACAAAAACATCTCCATATAGATTGTTAAATTTAGTCGCGATATCCCTTGTTACTTCGAGGTGTTGTTTTTGATCGTCTCCAACTGGTACGATATTACTGTCATAAATTAATATGTCTGAAGCCATAAGCACAGGATATGCAAAGAGGCCGTGAGACGCTTCAAAACCTCTATCTGTTTTGTCTTTGAAAGAATGGCATCTGTTTAAAAATCCCATCGGAGTAACTGTACTTAGTAACCAAGAAAGTTCAGTTACCTCAGGCACATCAGACTGCCTAAAAAATATGGCCTTTTCTGGATCTAAACCACATGCAAGAAAATCTATAGCCACATCACGAACATTCTCCCTTAGCTGATTCGGATCATGAACCGTTGTCAGCGAATGATAATCGGCAATAAAATAAAATGCTTCACCATGATCTTGAAGTTCAATCGATGGCTCCATCATGCCGAAATAATTTCCGACATGGAGTCTGCCACTAGGTTGAATACCTGATAAAATTCGCATCTTAAAAATCTAACTTATGATCAAGCGCTCAGTGTAAGTGTCAAGAAAAGCTCTTCTTATGCTATTGATGTTAACTCAAAAAATGAATTTAATTTCAGCGGCCCCTTTTCAGCATCTCCTCTTGTTTGTTTTGTTATAACGGAAATTGAGCATTTTCTAAAAATCTAAAAAACTTTCCCTTAAAAAGCTTAAATGAGCTGTATTTTAGTTCTATTACTAACCAGTTTTTTATAACACTCTTGTAATTAGGGTCTTAGGGATAGTTAATTGTTTTTTTGTTTAACTTTTCTTAAAAATCATAGATTCTAATTATTAAGAAAATAAAAAAACCAATAAGGTTGTGACCTTTGATGGGTCAAATGACATCTAAATAGTAGAGAGTAATACTTATTACTTTCTGAAAAAGTCCAGGGTCAGCCTTAAGAATTGCCGTGGATGCGTTGTCTGATGATGAATTGGTTGCTCGTTGCAAAACCGAGCTTCCATACAACGTCAGTGCATATCGCGAACTCTTGAGGCGCCATGAACCTTTAGTTTACAGAAGTTGTTTAAAAATGCTCGGTTCCGTTCAAGATGCTGAAGAAGCTTGCCAAGATTCATTTCTGCAGGTGTTTCACAAAATTGTGGACTTTGAAGGGCGTTCGGCCTTCAAAACTTGGTTATATAGAATAGTTTATAATAGATGTCTAGAAGCTCGAAGAAAGGCTGCTCGACGTAATCAGCATCATGCTAAAATGATTGAGGAGGTGGAACACCAAAAATTAACCAACAATAAAACTTCTCATGATGAAGTAACAGGTAAGGTTAATGAAGTCATATCCCAAATGAATGGAGAAGAGTGTAGACTGGTCACTCTAAGATATGTATCGGGTCTAAGTATTCAGGAGATAGCAGATGTACTCGATATTGGATTAAGTGCCGCCAAAATGCGCCTTTATAGAGCACAGGAACGATTCAAAGAAATATATACAGAATTAGATAATGAGAAGGAGGAGAGAATAAAATGATATCGGATGCTCAGTTTTTGGAACAAGACGCTAAAATCCTTGATATATTTAGAGAGGAAGGACTTGAAAAAAACCTAGACCCTAGCCAAGAAGCTAAAACTTCCCTTAAAGATTTAGATGTTGAAGATTTAAGAAGAATAGAGCGAATCGTTGAGCGTGCGAAGTTTACTATGGTTATGGAACATTCGTTATCCTTTTTCTTCAAAACTATTGGTGCTGGTGTTTCAGGTCTTGCCACCGCTGCCATAGGCGCGGCAAAAAGTGTTAGCCCAAATAATAAAATCAAAAAATCAGAAAAGGATAATGATACCGATAATTGCTCAGGCAAATAATAGTAATAATCCCCCAAGTAGCGACTCAAAAAGCGATAATTGGGGCTCTGAATTGATTCAGCAATTTTCGAACATGGGAAACGAATTGCTTGCGTTCATACCAAAATTACTGATTGCTTTAATACTTCTTTTGGTTGGCTACATTATTTCTCATATCGTTGCCAAGGGAGCTCGTTTTTTATTAGAAAAATTTGGTGGATTACTAAAAGAAAACTTTGCAAATAATCCTTTACTAGAAAGGTCGGGAATTTCGGGGATTTTTGCACGAGCCAATGACAACGTTCCATTTTCTATCATAGTCAGTAAGACACTATTTTGGATTTTGATGATAATGTTTTTGAGCTCCTCTGCGGGTTCACTGGGATTGCCTCAAATCTCTGAACCCCTCAATGGATTAGTGAGTTTTCTGCCGCGCGTGATAACAGCGATTATTATTTCAGTGGCAGGATTTGTTATTGGGGATCTCGTTAGAGGCTTTGTTGTAAACGGTGCCAGTCGTGTAGGATTAGATTACGCTGGAGCGTTGGCGAATCTTGTTTATGCTTTTATTTTGGTTTTGGTTCTAACCATTGCTATTAGCACGCTCGGTGTGGATACTACCCTGATTCGTCACACTGTTGAAATTCTTCTTCTTGGAGCAGCAATCGCAACAGCTCTTGCGCTTGGTCTTGGTATGCGACCATTAGCTCAAAATATTGTTTCTGGCGTTTACGTCAGAGACTTATATCCAGTTGGCACAATTATTAAATTCAAAGACAATGATTTACTTTCAGGAAAAGTTCTTTCCGTTGGTCCGGTGACAACACAGCTAGAGAATGATGAGGGAGACCACTTAAATATACCCAATAGCTCATTGATGTCGGGAATCGTGGAATCAAAATCCAAAATCTTGATAGAAGAGGACGAAACGGCTTAATTTATTTTTCCTCAATGCAAGGAGCCATTATAGCTTCACTCATGCCATGAATAATTTTTTTATCTGCAGGCACTAGGGTGGCTAGAATTCCACCTAGCTTAACATCTGAAATTGATTCATTGCTGGAGGAAACGAAGTAATATGGGCAAAGTCTTGCCCTTACTTTTATGTTAATAATTTTGTTTTCTTCCTCGCTCCAGTAAGGGTGCTCGAAGGCCTTCCCTTTTTTATACTTTTGTAATATCCAAGGTTGATTAGGAAAATCACTAATTGCAGTTTCGACCGAACCCTTCCAATGGTTTGAGGATAGGTCATGACCAATTTTGACACTTCTACTACCCCAAGCGAGTTCTGAAAACCCGCTAATTTTGAGAACCAATTCTCTTTGGGTTTTGGTAAAGTCACTCAATTGATTCCAATTGTTAATTCCAAGCCCAGGCAACTCAGCATAATGAGGAACTGGGCTTGGATCCATGATCCAGGTATAGGGAAAATATGATTGAAGTTTATCTAAATACGATTGTCGCATTAAGTTTATCCAATTACGACGCAGTGCTCTTGAATGTAATAAAGCACTCCACATTTTTTCTTCTAAATATGCTTTGTGGGGTGCCGTCAGATTAATCTTATTATTTGCTGCATGATTAAAAATATCATCTGCTGGTGGTATATTGTTGAGATCAAAAAGTTCGTAAAATCTGTATATGTCTCTATTCCTAATTTTATAAGTCTCAGCCCTCAGGATATCATAATTTTTATTTACATCACTGGACTTTATCTCATCAATCAGCCATTCCATCTCTGGAAGGTAATCTGACGCCTCTTCACTAATTAAAATATCACCTCCTTTTGGAAGGATACTTGTAAAACCCTCTACCATACCCATCGCCCCACCAATGACATTATCACCAAGTGAAGAATAGGTTTTGTTCAACCATGCGGTCAGCCCCATGCCTCCTGGAACGCTGTCGAGTTCAGTTATAGCAAATTCTTCATCTCCAAGAATGATATCAGGTCTAATTACTCTTGGAATAGCGTTTCTAAATGCTTTATGTCTACCATGTTCAAGAATGCTATTAGGTTTTCCCGCATCTAGATAGCGTGCAATCCAATCTGGTGCCTTACCTCCAATACT
>CEUH01030541.1_pt1 | contig 18786 bp, 12 predicted proteins | sample 356461 | NCBI WGS metagenome assembly CEUH01 (sample SAMEA2623275, study PRJEB7988) | marine metagenome | isolation source: saline water (ENVO:00002010), including
ATTCCTCCTTCAAATCCTCTCCATGATTGAATTATTGCATCTGTTTTTATTTCGCTCTCTAAAATTTCGTCCCATCCGATAATAGATTTATTTTTAGTTGCTAACATATCAGCTACTCTTTCAATAAAATAACTTTGAAGTTCATGTTCGTTATTAAGTCCTTCATTTTTAATTCTGTTTTGACATTTTGGACAGTTTTCCCATCTAAATTTTGGTGCTTCGTCTCCGCCTATATGTACTAACTTACTTGGGAAAAGTTCAATAACTTCATTTAAAACATCCTCCAAAAAAATAAATACAGAGTCATTACCCGCACAATATATTTCTTTAAATACCCCCCAATCATTTGCTACTTCAACAGGTATTTGATTACATGAAAGGTTTGGATAGGAAGCTATTGCAGCTTGACAATGTCCAGGGAGCTCAATTTCTGGTATTACATCAATATGTCTTTTTTTTGCATATTGAACAACTTCTTTGATTTGTTCTTTGGTGTAATAACCCCCATATTTTTCTAGCGAGTCTTTTCTCCAAGAACCAACAGAATTTAAAAGTGGGTATTTGTCAATTTCTATTCTCCACCCTTGGTCTTCTGTTAGGTGCCAGTGAAAGATATTCATCTTGTAAATAGACAGTAAATCAATGTATTTTTTAATTGTGCTTACATCAAAAAAATGTCTACAACAGTCTAGTAAAAATCCTCGATGTTGAAAAAAATTACTATCATCTATTTCTGCACATGGTAAAGAAAAATTTTGATTTTTATTAAGTACTATTAGTTGGAATAAACTTTGTAGGCCATAGAATATTCCTTTTCTTCCTTTAGAAGATATAATTACACTATCACTTTTTATAATTAATGAGTACCCTTTTTTATCCTTAGATTTATTTTTATTTAGTTTAATTAGTAAAGGAATTCCTTCAGAGTTAAAGATGTCTTTTTTTTTAGGTAGATATTTATTTACTTGGTTTTTAAAAATTCTTATTTCATCAGATACACTTTCATTATCAATGAGAAATATAGATTTGAAATTACATTGAGATGAGTTTAATTTTATTTTATTTGGTTTAGGTATAATTGCAATACTGGGTTCTTTTGTATTGTAATAACCATTTTCACATGAATTAAATAGTAAAAGAACTATAAAAATGAGTAATATTTTATTCCCACTCGAATTCATAGGGGCTTTTTATCAACTGACTTTCTATCTCATCTTCGTGAGCGTATTCAAAACCATTATACATACTATATGCACCATGTTTACCTTCAATATTCATAGCAATAAATCCAACTTGTAATCCAGCGAGGTTTTGATTAGATTTTTTAATTCGTTCTATTGCTACTTTACAGGCTTGAGTTGGACTTAATCCGTTCCTCATTTGCTCTACAACAGTATGTGAGCCACATATTTTTATAACTGCTTCTCCCATTCCTGTGGCACATGCAGCTCCAACTTCCGAATCAACATATAATCCAGCTCCAATTATTGGAGAGTCACCAATTCTTCCATGCAATTTATAGGCCCATCCACTTGTGGTGCATCCTGCTGCAATATGACCATTTTTGTCAATGGTAATCATTGCTATTGTATCATGATTTTCATGATTTATCTCTGGGTAAGATTTTACCTTCTTAGTTTTCCATTTTAACCATTTTTGGTGAGATTCTTCAGTAAGTAAATCTTTATGCTTAAAACCATTTTTTATAGCAAAATCATAAGCCCCTTTTCCACTAAGCATAATGTGTGGAGTAGATTCCATTATTTTTCTTGCAACTGAAATAGGATGTTCGATATTTTGTAAAAAAGATACCGATCCACAATTATACTCATGATCCATTATACATGCGTCTAATGTAACTAATCCATTTTCGTCTGGAATTCCACCTATTCCGACACTACTATTATTAGTATCAGATTCAGTATAGTTTAGTCCTTTTTCTATAGCATTTAGTGCAGAACTATTTTTTTTAAGTTCGTTTAAGGCAACTTTATTTGCTTTTAAACCAAAGTTCCAAGTAGATATTGCTTTTATGTTTTGGGATCTTATTAATGGTTTGCTTGTGCTTGATGCATTTTGATTATCTGACAAACACCCATTTACTATTACAGCAGTTGAGCCTAAAGCACCTAGTTTTACAAAGTTTCTTCTTTTCATCTTTGTAAAATAATAAAGAAAATTGACTAAGTAGCTAAAGAAATAAAATTTGTATGTAGATGGTTTTGATTAAACAAGTTGATTGTTTAATTCATTGGGGAAAATTACACTAGGTTCAAATTTTTTAGCTTTTTCAAAATCCATAGTAGCATAGGAAATTATAATTACAATGTCTCCCTTTGCAACTCTCCTTGCTGCAGGTCCATTTAAGGCAATTTCTCCAGAAGTTCTTTTACCTGGTATTACATAGGTCTCTAATCTTTCTCCATTATTAATATTAACAACTTGAACTTTTTCACCCGCTATTAAATTTGAGGCATCCATTAAATCTTGGTCAATTGTTATACTCCCAATATAGTTAAGATCAGCATCTGTTACTTTTACTCGATGTATTTTAGATTTCAGCACTTGAATTTGCATGGCACAAATGTAAAATAATTATAATTCTAATAATTAATATTAACTAAAAATCATACTCTTCAAATTCACTTTTAAACTCTTCAGCTTTAAATTTTTTATTAAGTGTTAAATTTGAGTAACTATATTTTTCATATAATCCCTTTTCATCATACAGCATTTGATAAACCGGAAAAAAATTAATAGCGTCAATAAAAACAATAGTTTTTTTTGAATAAATATTTGTTATAGTAATGATTTCATTTTTATCAATTTCCTCAAAAATTTCAAATTTTGGATTGTACTCTTTTAGTTTAGCAATATTTATAAGCTTATCTTCAGAAATCTTGTATAATGATTCATTTTCTTTTGTGACATATTCTAATTTTTTGTAATCCGGATAATTAATAGTTAGCTTATGACAAGGCCTATTGTCCCACTCGTACTCCCCATCATATTCAATAAAATTAAAAAAGTCATTTCCGTACTTATTTAAATATAGTTTAAAACAATCATTAATAAAGTTAAATCCTAAGTCTTTTAAACAGTGGTGACCACCAGCAAACATCAAATTATTTTCAGGACTTAAGGAAACGTTGATATATGGAAAAAAATTAGGATTAACTAATGCTTTATCGTTGTTTTCCTCTTCCATATATAGAATTTCAGATCCTTTTCTTGGTATTTCATTTTTAATATAAATTTTATAGGGAGATATATTTACTTTTGCAAAAAATCTGCCCTTTTTAAATCCTTTTTCATTCCGTTCATTTCTTTCCAACACAAACTCTAAATAATTTTGATTATCTATATTTTCAATCATTTTATTTATTAGATTTTTAACAAATGGAATGTCTTGAGAATGTGTAGTTACTTTAAAAAAAATAAAAATGATTAAAATTGTATATCTACTGTTAAATTTCATGGATGAAATATTTGTTTTCAAATCTCATTTGTTTGCCGTATACACCGTTTTTTGCTCTTTTTCCTGCACTTATTACCATTGATATTTCTGCCGGATAAGACAAACCTAATAATTTTTTAATTCTTTTAGAGTCCATTCCTTCCATAGGGCAGCTATCATAACCAAATGCTCTTAGCGATAACATAAAGTTTTCACATGCTAAGGCAGTAGATTTATGTGCCCAAATAGCCATTCCTCTACTGTTGTAGGGTTCTCTAGGTGTAGGTTTTTTTAGTCCTCTAATTTCTAATACTAATTTTTTTATATAACCTCTTATTGAAAAAAAACCTTGTTTATAAGCTAAAGGAACTATTTTAGTATAATATTTTATAGCTGATTTAGGAGCTTTGTCTCCCATTTCTTTAAATAGTTCTAACATTCTCTTTTGGTTTGCTTTCCAAAAATCTGGTCTTGCAACTGCAACAACTAGTTCTTGAGCTGTATATGCAGCAGGTTGATTTAAGCAATAGGCTATAAGTTTTTCCTTTTTATTTTCACTTCTTACCCAATAGAATTCCCAAGGTTGAAGATTAGATGAATTGGGAGCTAAAACTGTTAACTCTAAGCATTTTCTCATGTCTTCTTCTAGTATTTTTTCTTCGTTAAATACTCTTACACTTCTTCTACTTTTTATAGTTTTAACCAATTCTTCTTTGTTTATTTCTAAAGGATTTTCAGTATACTCATTTCTAGATTCAAAGAGTTCGTTTAAAATATTTTTTTTTGATTTGTTCATTTATTTATCCCTGCATAACTTTAATTTAAGTTAGTATAAAAATATTATTTTGGTTAAAATCATTTCTTTTTTTAGTATATTCTTTACAACTTAAATATTTTATGCTCTAATTATTTACATTCAATAAAAAAGGTTTAAAAAGCAAAATAAAGAAACAGTAGCTAAAACTAAAAATATCTTGTTTTTAAAATTAATAGTTCTAGCGAATATCGAATAGATATAGATGATTATTTTGTGTATAAATAGTGCTCAACGAATAGTTGTTTTTTCTACAGAAATAGGAAATTACACTCTTAATTAATAATAAACTTTGAAAAAACTAAAACGAATACATGTTGGTAAAGAACTAAGTTTTTATTCTATGGACGAAAAAGTATTAGACATTCCTTTCTACCAATCGAATGTGCCTGCTGGTTTTCCATCTCCTGCAGATGATTTCATGGATTTGGATTTAAACTTACAAGAATACTTGGTTCAGCATCCTTCTGCTACTTTTTGTGTTCGTGTAACAGGAGATTCTATGAGAAATGCTGGTATTTTTAGTGGGGATGTAATGGTGGTAGATCGAGCATTGGAGCCCAAGAATAACACCATTGTTTTGGCAGTTTTAGATGGAGAATTCACTGTTAAAAGGATCCAAAAAAAAGGGAAAGATTTATTTCTTAGTCCTGAGAACAAAGATTTTAAAGCAATTCAAATTACGGAGGAAATGAATTTTCAAGTTTGGGGAGTTGTAACTCATATTATTCACAAGGTATGATTGCGTTAGTAGATTGTAATAATTTTTATGCCTCTTGTGAACGTATTTTTCAACCGAATTTAGAGAATAAGGCCATTGTAGTGCTTTCAAATAATGATGGTTGTGTAATTGCTAGGAGTAATGAAGCTAAAGCTTTGGGTATTAAAATGGGTGCTCCAGCTTTTAAAATGAAGGCTATTTTTGATAAAAATAATGTTCATGTTTTTTCCTCTAATTTTGCACTTTATGGTGATATATCTCATAGAGTGATGCAAATTTTATCACAAAAATCTCCAGCAATTGAAATCTATTCTATAGATGAAGCTTTTTTAGATTTTAGTGGAATAATAAAGCCAAATCAATTTTCTATCGAGCTAAGAAAAACAATAAAGCAGTGGACGGGTATACCTGTTTCTATCGGGGTTGCTCCTACTAAAACATTAGCAAAAGTAGCCAATTACGTTGCTAAAAAGCATAAAAAAAACGGTGTTTTTGTACTCAAAAATCAAAGTACCATTAATAAAGTTTTAAAGTATTTACCCATTGACGAGCTTTGGGGAATAGGTAGACAGTATGCTGAGTTTTTGTTAAGTCGAGGTTTTAAAACAGCATATGATTTGGTGAGTGTAAATGAATCCTGGATTAGAACCAATATGAAAGTCAATGGGCTTAGGATGGTTAAAGAGTTGAAAGGTATACCATGTTATGAATTAGAGTTGAATAGTGCTAGAAAAAAAAACATTTGTACATCAAGATCTTTCGGAATGGAGGTAAAAGAACTAAAATACTTAAAAGAGGCAGTAGCCAATCATGCTACTAATTGCGCAATGAAGCTAAGAAAGGAAAAAAGTTTAGCTACTTCTATTATGGTATTTATTAAAACTAACCCTTTTAAAAATATAGATTTTCAATATAATAATATTCAAAAATTCATAATGAAGACACCCTCCAATGATAGTATGGAAATTACTAAAAATGCATTGCTATTACTTAATAGGATTTATAAAAAAGGATATTCTTATAAAAAGGCAGGCGTTATAGTTTCAGACATTGTTCCAGAGGGATCAAGACAATTGAGTCTGTTTAGTAACAAAGACCCATTAAAGGTTAATCATGTAATGAAAGCAATGGATAGAGTTAATCAAACTATGGGCAGAAATAAAGTCAGATTAGCTGTCCAAGGTTTTGATAGAAAATGGCGGTTGAAACAAGAAAAATTATCTCCTTGTTATACCACTAGGTTTAGTGATGTATTAGAGGTTGATTTAGATAAATAAATAATTATTTTTTGAAGTAATGCTATTGGGTCTAATTTTTATGCTCAAAAAAAGAATTTATTAAGTCGTAACTCTTTTAATGATAACGATAATTAAGCCCAAAAAGTGATTCAATTTTACATCACACTATTGAGTTGGAATATCAAAAGTAGTTATCAGATTTTCGTATTGATCCAAATAAGTATATCTAATTTTTAAATTCTTATTTTTAAAATAACTGAATTCTATTCTTATTTTATAAAGCTTTCCAAGTTTTCCTGGTTGTATTTTATTAAATTTCTTAACTGAAATACTATTTTCATTACTTAGAAAAAAAATTTCGTCATCACAAATTATTGTATTTAATAACTTATGAATTCTGTGGTATGTACCATCATCATCTAATTTAGATTTTAATAAGAACTCATCTTCATATAATTTATTAGGAGCATTCTTGTTTTCATATTCAATCATTTCCTCTACTGAATTTATATTAACATTTTTATAAAATTCATCGTATATAGACAATTTTTTAGCAGACTGTTCAACTTCTTTAGTGTTTTCTTTTTTATTGAAATAATTTTGCTTTTCAAGTTCTTCCAATTCTTTCTGATTAAAAGGTTTTGATCTTTCTTGATTAATGGTATTGTCGTTTTGATTGTATTCTGAAATTATTTTTTTATATGAATCGGTTATGTTCGATGCATCATCAATTAAATCTGGATTATCTTCATAATATGCTATCCATTCTTCGATTGAAGCATTCTTATGAGGTTCATTAGTTTTTATATCACTTGTATTTTTAGTTTTTAGTATATTTCTATTAGTTTTGAAATCTTCTACTTCTTTGGTTATATGAGCAAGTTTATTATTTTGAGTTTTAATTACATCTAGAAAATCCTGTTTGATTTTATCATCGTTAGTGTTTATTTTATTAAGTTCAATTAAACGATGCTCAACTTCTAACAGTTGTAGTTTTTCAATTCTTTTTATTTCATTTTTAAGTTTTTCATTATAACTATTGATTTCTGTTGGGTTCTTCCTTTTCCATTTCTTATTAAAATTATAGTCTCCCCACTTAAACCAAGGGAATTGTTTTAACACATCAAAAAATGTTAGCTTTTCACCATCGAAGAGTTTTTTTTCTTTGGTTATAACGATAAGTTGATTTATAATCATTTGAAATATTAGGGTGATTGTAAATCCAAGGCAAAATATGAAACTACCAGATTCTCCAGCTGATAAATTGGGAAATGTAACTCCTGAGATTGTTACTATAATGAATAAAAAAATGAATGAAAGACATCCAAAACCGCCACCTGTATTTAGTTTTCTAGAAATGTTTTTCACTTTAATTGTACTAACTATATTGTTATCTATTTTTTTATTTATTTCATTTTTCTCTTGTTCTAATCCAGAAACATTGTTTGTTTTTATTTCTTTTAATAATTCATCCCTGTAAGATTGATCGATATCAATATTGTTGTCAATACAATAATTTACAGAATCAATTAATAACCTTTCTTTTTCTTCAACTGACGATTTATCATTTAATTTTATTTCTCTAATTAAAAGTTTTAATTTTTCAAAATCGCCTTGAAAATTGTAGTTTTCTAATATTTTTAGAATCTCTTTTGACTTTTCATCTATAATTTTAGATTTTTTAGAAATTACATTGGACCAATCTGATAGTATTTTAAAACCATCCATTTTGCTTTCATATGTTTCCGTTTTCCTAAAAAAATCTTTTGTTATGTCAGCTGTTATTTCACTGTTGTATGCATTGATTTTATTTAAAATATTTTTATTTTTTTCATCAATCTCTAAATGTAAACTTGCTATTAGATTTCTTACTTCAGGAGAGCTTATTAAATCCAGTTCTTTAAAGACTAACGATGCTAAATGATTATCTGTTGAAATACATTTTTTTAAGTTTTCAATAGCATCCTCAACATCTCCATTTCTTACCTGATATTTAGCAAGTATAAATATGTCGAAACTCTCGCCCCTGTATGTAACAGTTTTTTTTTGGTCAATAACAGCTATTTCAAATTTTCCACTTGCGTATGCAGCTGACGCTGCACAAGAAAAAGATTCTGCACATATAAGCTTTAAATTGTCTTCAGTGTAATTTCTTTGTTGATCAAGTACGTTGTAAATTTGGATTGCACCTTTATTACTTTCTACTTCAGAATATTTTGCTGCATCTCTGAAGTATCTATACGCTTGTTTAAGATCAACATGTTCTATACTGCTCATATAGATTAATCCAATATGATGTAGTACAAAATAATCTTGTTTCATTAAGCTTTCAGCTTTTTTCAGCTCTTCAAGTGCATCGACAAAAAGTTCTTCGTTAAATTCTGCATTTTTAAAAAACTGCATCCCAAGTTCTATAGCTCTCTGCCTCTCCTTTTCATTGTCAGGAACCCTCAGAAGATTATTTATGCCCCTTAATAATTCAATTGAAATATTTTGCTGTCGCACAAGTGTTTTTAGACTTATCACATTTTCTTGGAGGTACTTGTTTGAAATTTCAATTTCATTTTTTAATACTTCTAAACCTTTTCCTAAATTCGTACCAAGCTGATTAATAGCTCTGATATTTTCTTTACTTGACTGATCAATGTATTTACCAACTGTATCAGCTCCATATTTTACAAGTTGAACATCTTTTACGTAATCAAGGTAGCTGTCAATAATATCTGAGTCTTCTTTCCAAGGTCTCCAGTAACCTAATGTAAAACTTGGTGTAGTTGGTCTTATTTTTGATAAATCAGTCAAAATTGGATAGTAATTAAATAAAGAGTTATGAAAAAATCAATTAAAAAGTCGCATTAAATCATCTTTGTTATTTAGAAATTAGATATTCAGTATTGTAAAATCATATTCCGTAAAATACCTTGAAAAAATTAAAATATTATCTAATTAATTTTAAATAACCTTGTATATATTGAAGATCAGATGGTTTTCTTGTAATTGGTTTTATTATGGTCATATAATAATATGTGCCGGGTTCAGCTTTAGCTCCGGATTGAAGTCTTCCATCCCAACCTTTACCATCAAAATTCTCATAAATAATTTGCCCCCAACGATTGTAAATTTGTAGTGAATTAGTTTCAAACGCTTTCCCACTCATTAAAAAAACATCATTTACACCATCACCGTCAGGAGTAAAGACATTACTTGTATCAAGGTTGAATTCTATGCAGTATTCATCAATAAATATATCAAATTCAAATGAGTTATTACAACCATTTGAATCAGTTCCACTTAAACTGTAAAACTCATCAAATGGGAATAAAATTTCATTTCCATCGATAATATTATTTGACCATATATATTCCTCGCCTCCTTGACCAAAAAATTGTAAAGTATCAAAATCACATACACTATCAGCAAATCCATCAGATAAATTATATACGGTATCAAAATTGACAACAAGTTCAGCATGTATGTTTGGAAGCTCATTTACATTTACTGAAATATTTATCGTTGAATCACACCCGTTATTTGCTGTTAAGTTGACTATTCCGACTTGGTTTCCGTAGTAATAGGCATTATTGAAGATATAAAATGTATCATTTTTACAAATAGTTTCATTGATAAATGAGATTATTTGCGAATCCTCGCTTATTGAAATATTTATTATTGAATCGCATCCGTAGGAAGAAGTTAAAACCTCAGTTCCTGAGTTATTATTAGCGTTATATGTAATACCATTAATTACTATTGAGTCTCCATAGCACAAAGTATCTATTATCGAAGTATTTATATCTTCAAGTTCATTTATGGTTATTTGAATGACTGAATCGCATCCAAATACACTGCTCAGTGTTTCAATTCCACTTGGGTTTGATGAATTATAGACCGTTCCATTGATTTCAATATCACCATTAAAACAAATTGTTGAATCAATTATCTTAATATTTTCTGGTCTTTCAAAAATTGATACTCTTACAATTGAATCACATCCATTTAATGACTGTAGCGTATCGGAACTAGAAGAGTTAATTGAGCTGTAAAATACTTCGTTGATTTCAATACTATCTCCGTAGCAAATAGTATCAAAAATTAGTGTTTCTGTTGTTTCAAATATTTCGATTTGGAAGTTAATAATTGAATCGCAGCTGTTCGAACTTTGAATTGTGTCGCTTCCATACAAGTTGTCATGATTGTAAGTAACACCGTTAATGATTAAACTATCTTCCTCACATAAATAATAAATTATAGATGTATCATTAGGCTCTCTTACATTAAGCGATATATTGATAGTTGAATCACAACCGAAAATTGACGTAAATATTTCAGAACCGCTGGTGTTTTCATAATTATAGGTGTTTCCATTTATATGTATAGAATCTTCATAACATATTGTTTCGCTAATGTTTGTTATTATTTCTTCACGTTCTACAATATTTATAATTAAAATAGAGTCGCATCCATTTTTTGCAGTTAATGTGTCTGTAGCTGAAAGGTTATCTGATCCATAATAGTTGCCGTTTATTAACACACTATCTCCGAAACAGATTGTTTCATCGTAATTCGTTGTAATTTTAGCACGTTCGTAAACGTTGATAGTTAGAATAGAATCGCATCCATTTATGGCTGTCAGTATTTCAGTTCCGGTTGGATTATCTGCACCGTAATAGTTACCATTAATTAATATACTATCTCCAAAGCATACAGTGTCGTTTAATGTGTTATTTACAATATCAAGCTCAGTAACACTAATATTGATAACTGAGTCACAACCGATTGAAGCTGTCAATGTATCTGTACCATTGGGATTAGCTGCATTGTAGATAATATTGTTGATAGTAATGCTTTCTCCATAACAAAGTATAGGTTCAATATTGTTAATAATTTCGTCAACTTCCTTTATTTCTATGATACGAATTGAGTCGCATCCATTTATAGACGTAAGTGTTTCAACGCCACTAGGGTTACTAGCATCATAGGTAGTACCATTGATTAAAACTGAACCACCAACACAAAGTTGGATAGAATCATCATTAATAATTTCTTCTTCAACAATAACGTTAATAATCAGAATAGAATCACAACCTTCAATTGAAGTAAGTGTATCAGAACCTGAAAGGTTTTCAGAGTTATAATTAACTCCGTTAATTTCTATTTCTTCTCCAAAGCATAATGTTTTGTTTATTCCGGTTTTTATTTCAGTGTTTTCAGTAACACTGATGGCTAAGATGGAATCACAGCCAAATGTTGAAGTAAGGACTTCAAAACCAGAAGAATTATTGGCTCCGTAGTAATTACTGTTAATTAAAATGCTATCTCCAAAACACAATTCAGGATATCTGTATGTGGTATCAATTTCATTAACTGTTATATTGATTACTAAAACAGAATCACAACCTGAAATTGAAGTTAGTGTTTCAAAACCCGATGGATTATTAGCACCATAATAATTTCCATTAAATAATACGCTGTCTCCAGTACATAAAGACTGCTCAATTAAAGTTGAATCAATTTCAATACCAGGATTAATACTAAAGCTAAATGATGTATCACAATTAGGGTAAAGGTTGTCAATAATCTCAATATTATAGCTATTTGGAGTCAATTCGGAATATTCGTAATCTCCAGGGGAGGTGTTTGTTCCAAATGAATTGCTATTGATCAATACATTATAGGTTGAATTTCCAGAAATTGTCAAATTTAATTCCCCATCATTTTTACCTTCACATGTTTCATCTATTATGTTAGAATTTACTGCTAATTCACAGCATGGAATAATTTCAAAATACTTTGGGCCCAAGACATCAGCACATTTTGAAGACGCATCATTTTCAATTTCGGTCCAAATACTGGCATTAGAAATAGTTTGAATTAATGTTGCTTCGTTGGTGTTTAAAGCGTGAAGAGTTAGTGTTCTAAAATTGTTTTCATCATAATCAGTTGGCGTGAATTCACCAGTTAAATTATAAGAAATTATTTCCCCAGTAATCGAATCAGAAAGTATATAATATTGAAAATTATTTGTGTTAAACCCATTTGCAAGTTTTGTTAATGACTCTCCAGAGCAAATGGGTGTAACTTCACAATCAATTATTGTTAGGTCTAAAATCAAAATAGAGTCACAACCATTTGTAGTTGTTAGCGTTTGAACGTAACTTCCGCTCATTGTGTAAGTAATGTTATTGGCGTCCCATAAATATGAATTACAGGCTTGTTCAGTTGTAGCCAAAGAATATGTTTCGTTAATTGTCAAAAATAGAGAGTCTTCGCAAGTCCCATTTGAGTTTGTATAGGTGTCACTTATTGTGTATGTATTTCCATTCCAATCATAACTATCACATGCTTCTACAGTCGTATTGTTACTTTCATTTGATATTGTTAAATTGAGTTGGATAACTGAATCACAACCGTTTATATTGGAAAGAATTACATAATCAATCGTACTATTGTTATATGTTACATTGTTGAGATCCCACAAAAAGCTATTACAGGATGTGAAAGTAACTTCTGTTGTGTCATTAGGAATAATATTAAAACTTCGTGGTCCAATAAACCTTGCACAAATATCATTTTCTGAAATTCCATTTTCAAAAGCATTCCAAGTTGAACCATTTGCAGTTCCCATAAGTGTATTGTCGTCTGTATTTACAGCATAAAGATTTATATTTCCAGAGTAGTTATTCCCATAAGAAGAAGAGTTGAATATTCCTGTTGAATTATAATCTAGTATATTCCCATTATTATCAACTAAAACATAGTTTTGAGTAAAACCTGTTGAAGAATTGTATCCAGAAGTGGAAACTTCTATATTTTCACCAAAGCAAATATTATTTTGGCCAAACACCAAAAAAGGTATAAAGACTATAATATTTAATATATACTTTAAAAGTTTCATCTTCAATTTTTTCACCAATTTCCTGCTTCAGCATCACAACTTACACACGTAACACTCAAACCAAATTGTCCTATTGGATTTGCAGAAGATCCGTCACCACCAACATAAATATAATATTCTATTCCATCGTCTGCTGTAAATTCAATTTTAGAAGTTTGTCCGTTTCCGCTGTTGTCATCACTTGCTAAACAGTTCAAATTATTACAATCACCAGAATATAAAAATAGCTGTGTATCAAAATTTGTGGCAATGTTATCCGTGGATATAGTCACATCTGTTCCATTTCCAATGTATTTGTACCATACCCCAACATCTGGAATTAATCCTAAACACTCAGCAGGAGCATCAATATTTGAAGCCAATATATTATTAGAAGTATCTAAATCTCCACACGCAATTTCAGTCGCATTTCCACAGGTGTCATTTGGAGGTGTAATTGCAACACCAGATTGAGGAGTCCACGAGTAATCACATATGTCTGCAGAATATCCATCGATGTAGATGAAGTAAGATTCACCAACAACTAAATTTCCAACATCAAAAGTACCTGAGCCAATTGCTTGAAATTCACAATCAACTACCTCCATTTCATCTTCATTAGTGCAAACTCCGTCTAAAATCGCAAATTGTACACCTTCATTGTCTTGACAGTTACTTACTGTCCAATCTAATATTACAGAATCATCAGCAGCTGTAAATGTTAGCCATGAATCATTTTGTGCATTAAAAGTTAAAAAATTAACCAAGTCAGGACAGCCGGTTTCCATGTCATCAGGACCGGGTCGTGTCCCTGAACTTGTTGCAGTGTATGAACAATTAGTAGTTCCAACGAAGGGCTGAGAAAGGTCAACACTTGGTGCATCGCAGGGTAAATCTGAAGGAGCAGAAGTGTTTTCGCAAAGATCGCAAACTGAGTAAGTTTCACTTGCACTACAACCTACATCATTGGTTACTGTAATAGTATTTAGACCGGTTAAATTTTCAATAATATAAGTTCCGGTTCCAACGTTTGATTCAATTGTGTTTGATCCGTTGGTTATGTCAATAGAGTTCCCATTTAAAGAATTAACAACTATTGTCACATTATAATTTGTAGCATCATTACAATTTTGAGAGAACGTTACAGAGGGTCCACAAGCCTCCTCAACAAGAATGTTATCAATTGTAGCTCCCCAATCATCAGAACCTACGTAGTTGAATCTTATAGTATAGTTATCACCAGAATTAATTCCTACTGTTTGATTGAAGCTTCCATCCTCAACAGCAATTCCATTTATTGAAATTAATGTTGTTTCGTTTGTTCCATTAGATTCATTATATAGATAGGCTGTTAGTGTCTCGCTGGAGGAATAATTGTAAAAACCATAGTTAAATGAAATATTGATTGAACTCGAATTAGCAGTGAAAGTTTTGGTTACCAATGTAAAATCTTGATCACAACTAAACGAATATCTTATGCTACCAACATTTCCGCTGCATGTAGAACATGGAGTCCAATAAGTTGGACTTTCAATTTCCCAAGAATCATTGATGCCGCAGCCATTACTTGTGTTTTGATCTATTTGGTAATTAGTTGTAGTACTAGCAGATGTTGGGAAATTACTCCCTTGACTGTAGCTTTCAAAATCCTCATCAACAAGTTGAGCAAAGCTAGTTGCAGAAAAACTAATTAAAGAAAATAAAACAAGAAAGCGCCTTATCATTGTTTGGTAATTAAATCAGTTACTAAAATGTATTTTTCTTTAGCTATTTTAGCATAAATATCAACCTCATCATTAATTATGTTTTCATTGGACTTAAATTGTTCTATTGCTTGAGCTATTGGAGCGTATTGGTTAGTAGATAAAACTATTTTGCCATTTTTACATGCATCATAATAGTTATTATAAATTTGTTTGAGTTTAAGTTTGTCGTTTTTAAGAAGTTCAAATAATTCTTTTTTACCTTCATCAGTACAGGAAGAATAAACATATCTTATAGTATTGTTTGAGCTTTGAGCAATTGAGCTAAAGTAGAGCTGAAAACAGATAACAAGTAATACTAGTCTTTTCATGAAAGGAAAACTTTATTGTGCTAATGTAACGATACTGAATTAAATTATATAGCAAATACTCAAAAATTGATGCTAATTTTTTAAAATTAATGACGAGTATTTCACTATTGATGATGAATAGATTAATAGAAAGGATTCAAAAATAAATTTTTTCTAAAGAAAATGATCACTGCAATTTTAATTTAAAGAACTGCTTATTTGCTTTAAAAAATAAATATAATGAAACCAAAATCACCATACCTATAAATGTTGAAGCATTAAAAAGAAAATATTCATTTTGAAAATTCTTTAAATTATAAGTAGATAAGTCTTAAATTTTTTTAAAAAAATAGTTCAGCTAGTTATTTTTCTCATTAACCACTCAAGTGGACCTAAGTTATTATACTTTGTCCAAATCACCGCAAATGAACAACAAATTAAGCTAAATGATAATGCATAAAAAACAGAAAATTCGATTGAAAAATGCCCCATTTTTTCAGGATATATTGTTTCAATAATTCCCATCCCCAATACGATATGTGCAATATAAAACGTCAATGCAAGCCGCCCGGTTTTAGCTAAGACATTAATTAAAAAGTTATTCTTATATTTTTTGGAAATAAAAATACAGGAAGAGATAATAAAGATCGCAACTGCGGAACTAGAAATCATGTAAATTGGTAGTGGTGGCATCGGGCTCGTACCTAAAATATATTTAAGCTCTAACGTCTGTAATTTATTATTTTTAGAAATGATATAAATTAAAAGTTTCGAAATTAAAAGCATTGTGATGTAAATACTTGCACTAACTAGAACAGATTTTTTTATAAACTTATCATTTGTTAAATCTTGTTTCCCAAACCAAAGTCCTAAAAACATAAAAGCTATCCATGGAATCAATGGGTGAAATCCATTGTATAAAAGATTTCTTAAAAATCCGGAAATTGTCCAAAAATCAAAATAAGTTAGCGTTTCAAAATCCCAACTGGTTTCATAATTAAATACCAACATTAAAAACGGATAGGAAAGTACTGTTATCATTCCTACATTAAATATAAACCTTTTACTGTAAGAAATTAAAAATAATGTTACAAGCATATATACTCCATAAAAGTGTAAAATATCAGCTATCCAAATAAAAGAATATAAAATTCCTACAATAAAGAGAAATATTGCTCTTTTGGCAATTATAATTTGAGATCTTTTTATTTTCGTTTTATTGTTGCTGATAGCTGCACTATTTGACATAAATGCAACTCCAACACCAGCAAGGACTACAAAAGTTGCGGCTGCTTTTCCCTCTAAAAAACTAGCGAATAGTTTAAAAACTTTGTTGCCATTTTCGCCAAATACAACTTTAAAGTTAATAATTATCATACCCACAATTGCAAATGTACGAGCAACATCAACTCCTATTAATCTATTTTTCATTTATTACAATTACCCAATTAATGTCTTATATGATACAAATATGCTATTTCTGCAAAGGAACATACGTGAATATTCAATAAGTTTTGCATATCAGAGGTTACTTTCCAATACAGAAAGTAATAAATTTTTGTAATTAACTTACAAACAATTGATTACAATCAAAAACCAATAAATAAAAGACGTTTTAATAACAAAAATATCAGATTTTAATTTTTTTCTTTTATGATATTTTGTTTTCTCTTACTTAATTTACAAAACATTTTAATTTTGTTACTATGGACAGTAAAAAAATTAGGCAAGTAGTAAATTCTCTTAGACGTAGTTTAGATAATTGGGATTTTAAAAAAGCTATTTTAAATAGTAATGATGAGGCAACAACAAGAGCCTTTTTAATTCATCCATTCTTAGAGCTTTTAAATTACCAACAGATTACAGACTTCACTCATGAATTTATTGCAGATATGGGTGAAAAGAAAGGTAGAAAGGTTGATATTGCAATTACACTTGGAGGAAAAAAACCTTTAATGTTGATTGAATGTAAGAAATCTACTCAAAAACTTAACGATAATAATTTAAGACAGCTAAACGAGTATTTTAACAACACACCTTCTGCAAAAATTGGAATTCTCACAAATGGATTAAACTATAAGTTTTACGCAACTGACACAAGGAAAAGGGTTGGGTTAAATGTTAAGCCTTTCTTTACATTTAATATTGAGGACTACAATTCCTCTGACTTAGAAATGTTAGCACTTTTTAATAGAACAACTATTGAACTAAATGATATAATTGAAGAAGCTCAAGTGATATATTTTCTAAATAGGTTTGATGATTCTTTGTTTAGTTTACTTTCAGAACCAACTGATAATTTTATTAAAGAGATCTTTTATGGAATGGGGGGTAAAAAGGCGAGCAGTAAAAATCTATTACAAATAAGGGAGCTTCTAAACTCAATGTCTTTAAAACAAGCTTTAGATAGAGTAGTTCAAAAAGAGATATCAAGTTCTAATTCGGGTATAATTACAACTGAAGAAGAAAAAAAATCATTTAGCGTAATTAAAACTATTATTGCTATGTCTTCTAAAATTAAAAATAGTGACCTTGAAAGAATAGGTTATAGAGATTTAAAGGGGTTCTTTTCAATTATTGTTGATGACAATCAAAATAAAAAAATCTGTGCTTTAAGATTGAAGGAAAACTCTAAGGTTTTAGAAATAGGAGGAAAAAAATATGACTTAGCTGATACAAGTGTTCCTTCAATTATTGCACATAAAAAAGAGTTAGTTGAATCTACATTGAGAAATTTGTGATTTCAAGTAATGAAAAAACTACTGTTTATATTATTACTCTCTCCAATTTTAGTCTTTTCACAAAGCAAAAAGGCGAAAAGGTGGTTTGATATGGGGATGGATCAATATACAATAATGCTCCAAAGTGGTAATCAGTCAAGTTGGGATGGTAAACTTGCATTATCATGCTTTTCATCAGCAATAGATAAATACCCCGAATATACTGAGGCTTATTTCATGAGGGGGATAATAAAATCAGCTACCATTAGTTGTTATCAAGCTATTGAAGATTATAATGAAGTAATTAGGCTTAACCCAAATTATAAAGAAGTTTATTATCATTTAGGAAAATGTAATGAAACAAATGGCTCTTATTATGAAGCTATTAAATATTTCACGAAAGGCATTGAACTTGACAAAGAAAATTCTGACAATTTTCATGGTAGGGCAATTTCAAGGTCTAAAATTAAAGATTTTGATGGTGCAATTTCTGATCTAAATAAAGCTATAAAGTATTGTAATAAAAGGAATCAAATTTTATCGGGCTTATATTACGTTAGAGCAATGTTCAAATTAAAGTCAGAAAATTATGGCGCAATTGATTACTGTTCTGACTTTAAAAAAGCAGCAGAACTTAATCCTCAATATACTACCTCTTTTTATTGTGAAAAAGAAACTGAGTATTATACAAGACAGGGAACATCAAAGATTTCTTCAAATCATTATAAAGGAGCCATAGCAGATTATACTTATGCTATTTTACTTAACCCCGATTTTGTAGATGCATATTATAACAGAGGGAATGCATATTTGAAGTTAGGAAACTACAATAATGCCATTTCTGACTACTCAAGAGCTATTAGAATAGACCCTGATTATGTTGATGCATATTATAACAGAGGAAATGCA
>CEUH01060978.1_pt1 | contig 18772 bp, 18 predicted proteins | sample 356461 | NCBI WGS metagenome assembly CEUH01 (sample SAMEA2623275, study PRJEB7988) | marine metagenome | isolation source: saline water (ENVO:00002010), including
AACACATGATGCACTTACCAATTTATTAAACAACTATAAAAAAAATAAAATTAGAAATCACAATATTTCTATTCTAAAAGCATACACATTTCTTAATTCTTTCTTTTTAAAAAATATTTTTTTAAGTATAACTAATTTGATAAAAAATCGTTTGAAAGAAAATCTAATTTCTAAAAACCCCAATTTATTTTTATTTGATTTGTATAGACTAAGATTCCTGTGTGAGCTTAAGAATTCTTAAAACTTATAAACTCATTATAATCTCTAAAATAATCTGATTCCTTATAGTAATCTGAAGCTAAAACCATACAAATTGATCCAGAAGAGAAATTATCCATCTCTCTCCATATTCCCTTAGGAATTAAAAGACCTTTATCTGGCTTGTTCAACATAATTTTTTTCTTTGCTTTACCATCATCGAGGAGAACCTCAAAGCTACCACTAAGAGGTATCATAAATTGTATTAAATCTTTATGAGCATGACCACCTCTATAACCATCACTTGGAACATCATATAAATAATAAACCCTTTTAATTTCGAAGGGGATTATATCTTTTTCAATAACGGACAACTTACCTCTTCCCTTGCCATCAACAATCTTGGGTATATCGATAATAATTACATCGTCTATTTTACTCATCTAATTGATTTATATCTTTTGATTCCGTTTATTCCAACACAAAATTTAGAAATAATTTGATTAAAGCTTATCAATTTTTTTTTCTTTAACAAATATATGTGATGTATTAGTTTAAAGTATGAAATAAAACCATAAAACCTATAAAAAATTGCACTCCTTGCAAAAATATTTTTATCAATATATGCTTTCTGTCCAGAACTAATAGATTTATGTTTCAAAATCGATTTTGAGCAAGAAATAATATTTAACTTTTTACCCAAACAATCCCTAAGAAATATATACTCCTCACCTGTCTCAAAAATTGACCCGAGGCCAAATAATGAATCAAATTGAATGTTATTATTTAAAATTGAACTTCTTTTGAAAGCTATAACGACTGAATTGACATCACTTATACTTCGTGTGTTATGATATTTAATTTTTTTATAATTTTTAAAAGGCTCTCCATAATCATTTTCCATTTGGAAAGTTATAATATCAGCATCTATGTTTTGCTCAAATTCATTTAAAATAACATCATAAAAGCCTTTGTTATAAATAATATCGTCATCTGCTAACAAACAGAACTTTTTTGATGATTTTCCTATCGCTAAATTTCTACTTTTTGAAATCCCAATATCACTTGAGTTAATAATGTTTATATTCTCAATGCTAGATTTTATCAATTGATCAGATTGGTTAACGATTAAAACTGGAATATTAATATCCTTATTATTAGAAAAAATTTTCTTAATAAAATCTAAATTGCTTTTTTTCGTTGTAGATATTAAAATCTCTAAATTATTTTTTTTATCAATATGATTTGGCATTAAAAAAAAATTATATTTGGAACAAGTGTTAACAATATAATGAAAATCTTACTCATAGGAGAATATAGCAATCTTCACAATTCTTTAAAACAAGGTTTAATAAAAAATGGCCATGAAGTTGTTTTAATAGGTTCTGGAGATGGATTTAAAAACTATGATGTAGATATTAAAATAAATTCAACAATTTTTGAAATAAAATTATTGAAGTTATTTGCAAAATTCATTGATAAACTTTTTGAGCTAAGCCTCAATGAAATTGAAATATATTTTAAAGCTAAAATGCAACTAAAATATTTACAAGGTTTTGATATAGTTCAACTAATCAATGAAAGATCCTTCAATACCTCGCCAAAGTTGGAAAAAAAACTATTGAATCATATTTTTAAAAAAAATAAAAAGATATTTTTACTCTGTTGTGGTGTTGACTATAGAAGTGTAAACTACGCTAATCAAAAAAAATTTAGATATTCGATTTTAACTCCTTATTTCGAAAATAATAATCTGAAAAAAGAGTACAAGGAAATATTAAAGTATCTAAACAACGACTATATTAAACTAAGTAAGTTTATAAATAAAAATATTTCCGGGATTATTAGTTCAGATTTAGATTATCACATCCCTTACAAGGGTACTAAAAAATATATTGGAATGATAGCAAATCCAGTAAATACAGAAATATTAAAAAATAAGACAAAAAAAAATCACAAGAAAATTTGCATATTACATGCCATTAATTCAAAAAATAAAATTAAAAAAGGAAATATATTTTTTCAAAAATCACTTGATATTTTAGAAAAAAAATATCCAGGCAAAATAAATGTTATCACAACATTTGATCAACCTTATAACAAACACATTACTAATTTAGAAAAATCAGATATTGTACTTGATCAAGTCTATGCTTACGATCAGGGTTATAATGCCCTGGAAGCTATGGCATTGGGAAAAGTAGTTTTTACTGGAGCAGAAAAAGAATGGCTTAAAAAATATAATATTGACGAAGATTCTGTCGTTATAAATGCAATACCCGATGTTTCATATATTGTTGAAAAATTAAGCTGGCTAATTGAAAATCCAGCAGAAAGAAATGCCATTTCAAAAAGAGCAAGAAAATTTATTGAAGAATTTCATGATTATAAACAGATTGCTAGAAAATATATAAAGGTTTGGAGCAAATAAACGAACACTTTAAACCTGATTTTTTTATTCCAGGTGCTGCAAAATCTGGGACAACAACCCTGCACGAATTATTAAATACTCATTCAAATATTTGCATGTCAAGTATTAAAGAGCCTGTATATTGGAATAATAAAGGGTTTAGAAAATTTGGAAAATTTGAAAAATCTAGGTACCAAAATTTATTTAATTATGATGATGAGATTAAAGGGGAGTCTACTACTTCCTACATGTATTATGAATCATTTCTAAAAAATATTAACGAAAATTATACAAAACCACCCAAGTTCATTTTTGTATTAAGAAATCCTATTGATAGATATATATCACATGTAAATTGGATGAAAGGTCTTGGATTAGAGAAAAATAATTTAAATAATATTGTTGATCTTGGAGTAGTTAAAGATTTTAAAGAATATAACTATTATCCAAAAAATTATTTTCAATTTGGTTTATATTACAAGTGGATTTCTAGATTCATTGACAATTTTGGAGCTGAAAATATAAAAATAATTACATTTGAACAACTAATGGATGACAGAGTAAATGTGATAAATTCATGCTTTGAATTTTTAGGTGTTAAAAAGATGGAACATATAAAAAATATTCAATCTAACAAATCAGAGAAAATCATTTTTCCTTCACTATATCACTTACTAAGAAAAATCTCAATTGGTAAAATAAAGTTTGCAACTACTGTTGGTCTAATTTTTCCAGAAAATGTGAAGTTTTTTATCAAAAAATTTATTAAATCTTTGATTAATAATTGGCATAGTAAAGATTTTAAAAAAATTGAACTGGACGTAACATATCGAAATAAATTAAGAGATGCTTACATAGAAGATGTTAAGTCCTTGAAAATTAAATTAAATTATAACTTTTCTGAATGGAAAGATTTTCAAAATATTAAATGAATTTCATAAAAACTTCTTTTTTATCTGGGTTAAGCACGGCAATAAGTTTCATAGCTAGAGGGATTTCATTTAAAATAATTGCAGCATTTTTGGGTACATCTGGAATGTTTTTGATAGGTCAGCTAAGAGATTTTTTGAGATTAGGAAATGCATTTAGCACTTATGGAATTGAAAATGGTATAGTAAAATACACTTCAGAATATGATAAATCTGAAAAAGAGTTTGTCAAAATAATATCTACAAGTTTTAAAATAAATCTTTTTAGTGGTTTAATAGTATGTCTAATCGCAATATTAGTAGAACTACCCTTCGGATTAATTTCAAAGTTTCTTGCATTAAATGAAACAATTAATAAAAGTCTATTTATTTTGATTCTACTCATATCAATTTTTTCATTTTCAATTCATACTTGCTTCTTGGCGATAATTAATGGATTAAAAAAAATAAAATTTTGGGTAGTGATAAATATTATCTCAAACCTTACCGCTGCGCTTTTATTAGTGTTACTCGTTTATCTATTTGATAGTAAAATTAACGGAGCGTTATACGCTATAATAATTAGTCAAATTGTAACATTAATTATAAATCTTACATTAATTTATTTTTTAAAACCTTTTAAAATTAGTCAACTATTTTCTTCATTTAGTTCTGATTATTTTCTTAAACTTTCAAATTTTTCCATAATGGCAATTGCTGGCCCTTTATGCTTAATCACAGCGACTATAATAATAAGATCATCTTTAGCTAATGAACCTCTTCCCTTAATTGGTCTTTTATTTGAAGTGCCCTGGAAAGATGCAATAGATTACGCAGGATCATGGGAGGCAATGTGGAGAATTTCCGCTATGTATTTACTATTCCTGATTACTACCTTTAAATTCTATTTGATCCCAACCTTTTCAAAACTGAATAATTTGGAACTTAAAAAAGAAGTATTTAAAGTATGGAAATTTGTGGTTCCAATAATTATAATAATTACCCTTGGAGTCTATTTATTAGATGATGTAATAATAAAGGTATTATTATCTGAAGAATTTATTTTAATCAAAGAAATAATTCTTTTTCATCTTTTAGGTGATGTTATTAAAATTAACTGTTGGGTCCTTGGAAATATTATGATATCGAAAAAACAAACTCTTAGCTTTAGTTTATTTCAATTGGAATGGGCTGTAGTGTTTGTAAGTCTTTGTTATATTTTTTTAGATAAAAATATGTTGAATTATGGTTTTGTTGGAGTTTCGTATGCTTATTTTATAACATATGTTATACACTTTACGCTACTCAACATACATTTTAGAAAACTTCTTTGGATTAATCAAAAATAAATTAGTTTCCTAACTTTTACTGAATAATTAAATCATCTAATTTTATAAAACTTGAAACATCAATTTCATAAAAATCTTGTGTTAAGGATCTAGCGCCATAACCCTCTTTCCAATATAGTAAACCTTGATTCAATTTTCTACCATCATCTTCATTTGAAGTACCAAAATCAAAATAATTGAATTTAGAAAAAGTATCGGTAATTAATCGGTGAAATAAAAAATCAAGAGATCCAAGGGAATTCTTCTCAACATTAGATCCGATATATTGAACATGGGCAACATTTTTTGTTAAAAAAATGGTTGTACCAGCAACTATTTTATCATTGTGATAAACATTAAACTGTCTAATATTCTCACTAAATCTATTTTTTAACAGTGAAATTTCTTCTAGTGAATGAACCGGTTTTACCGAATGTTTACTCAAGAGATTTGGGATTAAAATCTCTGTCCAAAATTCATCAAATTTATCTGTTTCTTTGACTATTAAACCATTTTTAACACCTCTCTTATAACCCTGTTTCCTATCTCTTGATATGTCAAAATTATTATTCAAATTAATAACCGAAACAATATCCTTTCTGTAAAGTTTTGCATCGGTTAAAAATGCCAAGTAATCTAGCTCTGAGTTAAAATTAGAATTATAAATTGAGGGAATCTGTTTGATTCTTATATTTTTTAATCCATAATAATTGTAATGCTCAAGAATTTTCTTAAAAATTTCTAAATAGTCTAAAAATTTTATTTCATTTTGCACCAATACTCCACCATATGTTAGTCCCTGATGAGAAATAATTGTATTTCCCCTCTTGTTGGCAGGAAATAATGCTATTAAACCTGAATCATCAAAGATTAAAATAGAGTTATCTTTAAATCTTTCTGAATGATAATCCATAAAATCTCTGTTAAACAAAAAAGTAGAATTTTTAGATTTACTTACAAACTCATTCCATTTTGTCTTACAGCTAAGGTTGTATGGCTCTACATAAAGCATTTATTATAATTTTATTTATCCTGAACAAAATCCTTCATGATAAACACATGAGGTAGTGTTAAACTAGAAATAACTACAAAGACAAATAATATAAGATTTTCAAAATTATTACTGGTTAATATATCGTCATTAAACATATATAATAAAAAACCTAAAACTATTGATAATATTGTAAAGGGAAGTGTCTTCATGTAAAACTTTAAAAAGTTTTTCTTTTTTAAAGCATTATATTCAAGCATAAGCATCGGAAGAGAATGACAAAAACCAAAATATAGTGCAAACGATGTAAGAAGATTAAAATGATAGAAACACATGTAAAGAATAGTAATTTCAGCGTATAAAGGAACCTTTCTTTTTATATCGAAGTTAACGATAGTAATCATTAAAATAACTACAGAAATCAACAAAAAAAATGTTCCATCATAAGCAGACAAATCAAGATTGGTAAATTGAGGTATATCATCTTTCAATATTTCTTTAATATCATTAATATTATTCAAAAAAAGAGCAAGCAGGATGTTTGCTCCAATAACAAAATTTAAAAATTTATTTTTAGTGGAATTATATCCAATTATCTGTGCTTCACCAAAGTGATAACAAGAAACTAAAAGAAAAACACCTAGACCCAATAATGGTTCAAAATACCATAAAAGAACATTAAATAAAATTAGTGATAGGTAAACCAAATAGAAAGTAAATTTATTTTTGAACTTTCTAGCCTTAGGATTAACAAATGCTATCAAGTGGTCAACTGATCCGTGAGGAATTCCGATAGATAGCATTACAATTAAAAAAAGAAATACCGAATACTTTTCTTGAGCAGTACCAGAAAAAATTAATGCGATAGCTAAAACTAATCCAGCTAATTTTGATTTTGTAATAAGATTCATTGGTTAGTTTTTTGATTAAATATAAAAAAAAAAGGCGAGGTAAAAACCTCGCCATTTTTTTTAGTGTAAGACTAAGTATAATTAGCCTTTAGCAGCATACCATACAGCCATACCAAAACCAATTTTGTTTATAGCATCACCGACATTGTATACAGCATCCATTGCACTAGCATGGATTAAACCATCCATACCTGAATACCACATTCCAGGATCACTAGCAGTACCGATTAAATATCCAAGCGGATAGATTGCCCATCCAACAAGAACGAACCATTGTAACATTCTACCTGCACCAGCTATTTTACCTGATCCGGAATTCAGAGCATTTCCAGTGGCTCCTGAAGGGCCTCCAAAAATCGTTAAACATCCAACTTCGTAAGCCATCCAGAAGTATGCAATACCAGAAATAGCACCCCAAGTTTGAGCGTCTAGCATGTCCATAACTCCATCAGCTTCTCCAAAATAACCAGTTACTAACATGATAACTGAAGCCCAGAATAATTTTCTCATTCCAACTCCTGTAAGAAGAGCGAATTCTACAACCATTAACGGTACCGTAAGAATCCAATCAATGTATCTAAGCTCGGTTGGTGAAGCTGCAGCTAAAGCCGCTGCTTTAGCTTCTTTTACAGTCATGCCCGCAAAATCACCAGATGTAACTTTATCAGCATCTTCACCAAATTTACCTAAACCAGCGATAATATCTTGACCGATAGTCCACTGCTCTCTCATGTAAAAATAGTGTACTGCTGCAATTCCAGTAATAAGAGCTGCAACAAGCATTGAATCTTTAAATTTCTTGTCAACTTGACCGTGTTGCATTAAGAACCAAACAGTCGCTGCTAACATAGAAACAGAGCCAATAAAAAACGTGAAACCAACAAAGTCTCCAGTTTTTATACTAGCATTAAAAAATAAATTTAACATTTCCATAATTATAGTGTTTAATTTGTTATACGAATGTAAATGTAACAAAACTTATGCCAAAATGTTAAGAAATTCTTAAAATTTACATATTTATAAACAATATTCTCAAAAATTTTAAACATTTTTTATCAAATTTAAGATTTAATATAATTTAAAAACAATTAATTCTTAACCATATAAAAACCAACATAAACTGTTTGGTTTTTTTTCACAAATGAATAATTATTCCTATAATTTAGTTTATTAAAATATGAGCTATTAAAAGGATGAAAAATTGATGAAATTAGAAATTATGTGATAAATTTGTTCAGATAAGTAAAATCCATGGAAATAAATTCAATACCAAATATTAAACATACCCAGTCAAAAAACTTTTTTTTGATAGCTGGCCCTTGTGCAATTGAAGGCGAAAAAATGGCTTTTGAAATAGCTGAAAAGATTAATGTTATTTGTGATAGGCTTGAAATACCTTTTATCTTTAAAGGTAGTTTTAAAAAAGCTAATAGAAGCAGAATTGATAGTTTCACTGGAATTGGTGACGAGAAAGCCCTTAATATTTTAAAAAATATAAAAGAACATTTTAAAATTCCTGTATTAACTGATATACATTCTGAAGAAGATGCGCAATATGCATCTGATTATGTAGATATTCTACAAATTCCAGCATTTTTGGTCAGACAAACTGATCTGCTAATTGCAGCTGCAAAAACTAATAAAATTATTAATTTAAAGAAAGGACAATTTATGAGTCCTGAAAACATGAACTATGCTGTAGATAAAATAATCAAATCTGGAAATAAAAAAGTTATTATAACTGATAGAGGAACCATGTTTGGGTATCAAGATTTAATAGTTGATTTTAGAGGAATTCCAATAATGAAGTCATTTGCAACTACAGTATTAGATGTTACTCACTCATTGCAAAAGCCCAATCAGTTAAGTGGGGTTACAGGCGGCTTACCATCTATGATTGAAACCATAGCAAGGGCTGGAATTGCTAATGATGTTGATGGACTATTCTTAGAAACTCATACTGACCCAAAAAATGCATTAAGTGATGGTAAAAATATGCTTCCATTAAATCAGCTTGAAAAACTGTTGAAGAGATTGATAGCTATTAGAAAAACAATTAATAACTTTCAGAGATAATTATTAATCACAATTGGGGCTTAGTCACCAAACCATATTTATCAATCAAATATACGAGTGCTGTCATTGTTGCAGCACCTAGCTCTAATTCTCTTTTATGAATTGTTTCAAATGTATCATTGGCTGAATGATGATGATCAAAATATCTTTGAGAATCTGGCTTTAACCCGCTTAACACATTATAGGGGGTTTTTAGAGGTCCAATATCAGCACCACTACCACCTAATTCAAAAAAGTGAATCAAATAAGGTTTAAATAATTGTTTCCAGCTTAAAATCTGAGCAAAATTACTCTCATCAGTATCAAAATAAAAGCCTCTGGGAGTAAATGCACCAGCATCACTTTCAAGAGCGAAAATGTGATTTTCACCATTTTTAAATGCCTCTTCGGCATATTTATTACCACCTCTTAAGCCATTTTCTTCATTCATAAATAAAACCACACGTATGCTTCTCTTTGGAGTAATACCAGAAATTCTTAAAAGCCTAAGTACATCCATAGACTGTACACAACCAGCCCCATCATCATGAGATCCGTCTCCAATATCCCAAGAATCTAAATGACCGCCTACTAAAATATATTCATCTGGATATTCAGAACCTGTAATCTCACCTATAACATTATGAGAAAGAACATCATCCATTTGCTTACAGTTTTGCTTGAAATAGAAATTAATATTATTATCCATTTTTAACATAGAACTGAGTAAGTCTGCATCTTTTGTACTAATTGCTGCAGATGGGATTCTTTGACCAACAGGAATATCTCCATAAGTCATACTTCCGGTATGAGGTAAGTCATCAATAGATAAATTCATGGATCTTACTATAACTCCGACAGCACCATAGTCAATAGCATGAACCGCCCCCTCATATCTCTGATTTACGCATCCACCATAAGCTTTAAATGTATCTATCAATGTTGGGTCCATAGGTCTATTATAAAAAACTATTTTCCCTTTTATATTTTCCTTTCCTATTTTTTCTAGATCTTCAAAACTTTTAACTTCAATAACTTTTGCCTTAAGTCCAGTTGTTGGAGTAGCAACTGATCCGCCTAAAGCACAAATATTTACACTTGTAGTTTTTCCAGGTTTTGTTTCAATATATGCAAATTCTGGTGCTCCTCTTACCCATTTTGGAACCATTACCGGTTGAAGCCATACTTTATCTAATCCCATCAACTCCATCTCAGATTTAGTCCAGTTTACTGCTCTTTCAGCATTGAGGGAGCCAGATAATCTACCACCAATTTGATTTGACAAATAATCTAGCCATTCATAACTTTTACCATTAGTTAGAGAATTATCATAAATATCCTTAATAATTTTTTCATCATTTTGAGAAAATGCTGAAGAGAATACAAATAATACAACGAAGAAAAACCTCATGTCTTAAATTTTAATGTAATCCTTAACATTTTTTTCAGAAATTTCCTTTTCATCCCCTAAAATAATAAGCCTTTCAATTACATTTCTTAGCTCTCTTACATTTCCAGACCAGTCATATTTCTTAAGCAAAGTAATCGCTTTTTTTGAAAATGTTTTCACTTCATTTCCTTGATTTTGTGCAATATTTTTGGAAAAATGCTCAATTAAAAGAGGAATATCATCAATTCTTGAATTTAGGGGAGGAACATCAATAATTATCACTGCTAATCTGTGGTATAAGTCTTCTCTAAATTTGCCATCACTGATTTCTTTTTTTAAATCCTTATTAGTAGCTGCGATAACTCTAACATCAATCTTAATATCCTTTCCTCCACCGACTTTCTGAATACAATTATCCTGAAGAACTCTCAAAACCTTAGCCTGAGCAGATAAACTCATATCTCCAATTTCATCAAGAAATATTGTACCATTTTGAGCTGCTTCAAATTTACCCACTTTATCTTTTATAGCTCCAGTAAAAGACCCCTTAACATGACCAAAAAGCTCACTTTCAATTAATTCACTTGGAATAGCAGCACAATTTACCTCTATTAATGGCTGATGTGCTCTCTTACTCAAATTATGTATAGATTTAGCCACTAACTCCTTTCCAGATCCATTGGGGCCATTAACCAGGATTTTTGCATCAGTTTCTGCAACTTTATCAATAAGATTTTTAATATTATCAATTGACTTACTTTTGCCAATCATTTCAAAACTCTTACTGATCTTTTTTTTCAGTAATTTGTTTTCAACTACTAACTGCTTTCTGTCTAATGCATTTCTGACAGTGGTTAATAGTCTATTTAAATCAGGTGGTTTGGAAATATAATCATAGGCGCCTTTTTTCATTGATTCTACCGCTACTTCTAAATCGCCATGGCCTGAAATCATTATTATTGGAATTTCAGGAATGTTTTTTTGAGTATATTCAAGTACTTCAATACCATCAACTTTAGGCATTTTAATATCTGAAATAATTAAATCAACAGAGTTTTTCTTGAGAATGTTAATCCCAACAATTCCATTTTCAGCTTCAAAAATTTCATGGGACTTGTCTTCCTCAGATAAAATTTTTGATAAAACTCTTCTTATTGCTGACTCATCTTCTATAATTAATATTCTTGACATTATTTTTTATTTAAATCTTAAATTAAGTTTTAATAGACTATTTAAAGATAATATTTAAACCTGTACTAAAAGAAAAATAATATTTAATTAAGAAAACATTAAGAAAACATGTCTTTTACTCTATCAAAAAATGATTTTTCTGAATTTTCTGGTTTTGGCTCAAAATGTTCATTATCCTTCATAGATTCAAAAAATTCCTTTTGGTTTTTATCTAATGTTTTGGGGGTCCAAACATTTACGTGAACAAGCAGGTCTCCCGTTCCATATCCGTTAATGCTAGGTATACCCTTAGATCTCAGTCTTAATATTTTTCCGGACTGCATTCCAGCATCAATCTTTATTCTAACCTTTCCTGAAACTGTTTCAATTTCCTTATTTGACCCCAAAATCGCATCTGGAATGCTAACATATAGTTCATAATGTAAATTATCACCTTCACGTTGAAAACTTTTGTGAGGAATTTCATTAATTACGACAAGCAAATCTCCACTAACTCCATTTCCAGGGGCGTCATTACCTTTCCCAGTAACTTTTAACTGCATTTCATCAATAACACCTGCTGGTATTGGAATTTTGACGGTTTCTTCTTTAATAATCATCCCATTAGCATCGGAGCCACTTGGTCTATTGTCGATTATCTGACCGGAACCCGAGCATCTCGAACATGTGGTTGAGGTTTGCATTCTTCCTAAAATTGTATTGGTAACCCTGGTTACCTGACCAGTCCCGTTACAATCAGGACAAGTAGAAAATGTAACATTAGGAGCTAACACTTTTCTTTTAACCTTGATTTTTTTTTCAACACCATTGCAAATTTCTTCGAGATTTAAATTAACCCTTACCCTAAGATTACTTCCTCTCAAGACCCTTCTACCTTGAGATCCTCCAAATCCTCCAAACCCTCCAAAGGCTCCACCAAAAATATCACCAAATTGACTAAAAATATCATCCATATTCATACCTCCTCCGAAACCGGCGCCACCATTTTGAAAAGCTTGATGGCCAAATTGATCATAACGAGATTTTTTATCTGGATTACTTAGAACATCGTAGGCTTCAGCAGCTTGTTTAAATTTTTCCTCAGCAGCAGAATCACCCGGGTTTTTATCTGGATGATATTTTATAGCCATTTTTCTGTAGGCTTTTTTAATTTCTGCAGCAGAAGCAGATTTGTTTATCCCAAGGGTTTTGTAGTAATCTTCCTTCATAATTATTTTCCTATTACAACTTTTGGATATCTGATAACTTTTTCACCAAGCTTATATCCTTTTTCAATAACATCAATTATTTTGCCCTGTAAATTTTTAGATGGTGCAGGAATTTGAGTAACTGCTTCATGATTATCTGCGTTAAATTTATCCCCCTTTTTTATCTCAATCAAATTTAAACCTTTAGATTTAAGAGAATCAAAAAGTTTATTTTTAATCAGGATTACTCCTTTAAGTGTTTCGTTTTCTTTATCCTTTTCGATTTCAACCGATGCCCTGTCAAAATCATCTAAAATTGGTAAAAGCGAAAGCATAAGATCTTCGCTGGCAGTAGAGAAAAGCTCAATTCTTTCTTTAGCAGTTCTTCTTTTAAAATTTTCAAATTCAGCAAAGAGTCTTAGGAATTTATCCTTTTCTTCGTTAATCTGGTCTTCTAAATTAACTTCATCAACCTGATTTTCAACCGGTTTTGTATTTTTATCGATTTCAGATTTCTTTTTTGACTTTTTCATGGTCATATTTTTGATTTTATTTATTCAGTGCAAAATTACTGCCATATTAAAATTAGTGCCAAAATGTCACGAAAGGATATCTTCAATTGTAGATTTTAAATTTCGAAATTTAAAATTAAATCCTGATTGCTCAATTTTTTTACTTGAAACCTTTTGACTTTTAAAGAGAATAATATGCATTTCCCCAAAAATTAGTTTTAAGAGAAGAGGTGATAAAGGTATTATAATGAGGATATATTTTTTAACACTAGAAATTATCTTTGTAAACTCATAATTAGTTAATGGATTAGGCGCAACCCCATTGTAAACTCCCGATAGTCTTTTTTTGATTATGTGTATAAAAATTCGGGAAATATCCTTAACATGGATCCATGATTGCCATTGTTTACCTGAACCAAAATATACTCCAAATCCAAATGACATTGGTTGCATAGTCTGCTTAAGCACTCCACCTCTGTTAGATAACACCAAACCAATTCTGACAATTGATACTTTTTTTGCAATTTTTTCGAAAGACATGGTAGCCTTCTCCCATTCTTTAATGACATCAGAAAGAAAATAGTCACTTCTATCTGACTCGGTTTCATCAAATTCTTTTTGGTTGGAACTGGGATACGCGCCAATTCCGCTTGCAGAGACAAATGAGTTTACTTTAATATTATTTTCAATTATTTTTTCCCTCAAAAAATTTAAACTTTGAACTCTACTATTTAAAATAAGTTCTTTATTTTTTTTCGTCCAAATTCTAAAAATTGAGGCACCCGATAAATTTATTATTGAGTCAATTTCATGAAAACAATTTATATCAATTATGTTTTTTTGAGGATTCCAATAAAAACCATCACAACCTGTAAGATTATTTAACTTATCTTTTCTAGTAGTTAAATAATTTACTTTAATACCTCTGTCAAGACAGTCTTTAACAATTCTTGAACCAATCAAACCAGTAGCACCTGTGATTAATACTTTCATTTAAAATTTAAAGTTGGAGTAAATATAATTTAATTGATTAATTTTGCATGAATTTTTATCCCTTTTATTATGAATCAAAAAATCAAAATTATAAGAATTGATAAAAGTAAAATTCAAGATGTGGATTTTGATAATTTTTCCTTTGGCTCTTTATTTACAGACCATATGTTTGAATGTGATTTTATTAACGGAAAATGGACTAACCCAACTATCAAACCATATCAACCCATCTCTATTGAACCTTCAGCAAGTGTATTGCATTATGGTCAGGCAATCTTTGAAGGGATGAAAGCTTATAAGGATAAAAATGATGTGGTATGGTTATTTCGACCTGATCAAAATTTTGAAAGAATTAATAAGTCAGCTGTTAGAATGGCAATTCCTGAATTTCCAAAAGAATTATTTTACGAGGCATTGACTACATTGGTAAAAATTGACAGCGACTGGGTTAAGCATGGAGATGGAAGATCATTATACATAAGGCCCTTTGTTATAGGAAATGAGTTTGCAATTCAAGCTGTCCCTTCCAAAAACTATAAGTTTATGATTATTTGTGCCCCAGCTACTCTATACTACACCAAAAAATTAAAAGTTCTCGTTGCAGATAAATTTAGCAGGGCTGCCTCTGGTGGTGTTGGTTATGCTAAAGCTGCTGGAAATTATGCTGGTCAATTTTATCCAACCAGACTTGCAAATGATGAAGGTTTTGATCAGGTTATTTGGACCGATGCAAAAGAGCACAGTTATTTAGAAGAAGCGGGTACAATGAATATTTTTTTTAGAATTAATGATACTTTAATAACTGCACCAACAACGGATACAATATTAGATGGAGTAACAAGAAAAAGTCTAATTCAAATTGCCAAGGATATTGGAATCAATGTAGAGATTAAAAAACTAAAAGTTGAGGAATTGAAAAATGCCGCTAAAAATGGTTCATTAAAAGAAATCTTTGGAGCAGGCACTGCTGCAGTAGTAAGCCAAATCAATGCTTTTCAGCACAAAGGTGAGTTTTTTGAATTGGATAAACAGGATAATTCTTATGCAGAAAAACTCAAGTCAAATTTAGTAGGAATTCAAACAAATCAACTTGAAGACCATCATAATTGGAGATATAAGATTTAGGAATTTAATATGCCTTTAATATCAGGTTTAAAATAATTAGGCCCCTTCAATACTTTTCCATCTTCCCTGTAAATTGGGTTTCCATCAGCACCTAACTTACTCATATTACTGTTTTGAATTTCACTAAATATTTCGTCTATTTTATGCTGCATACCATGCTCAATTATAGTTCCACATAATATATATAACATGTCGCCTAGAGCATCTGCAACTTCAACCATGTCATTATTGTTCGCAGCTTCAAAATATTCTTCATTTTCCTCTTTCATTAAATTAAATCTTAATTTATTTTTATTTATTCCTAAATCAGCTTTAGGCCTATGCAAGTAATCAAGTTTAAATGCTTTATGAAATTCTTTAACAGCTAATATTTTGTCTTTCATGATATTTATTTTTATTAGTTTCGCAAAAAAAAATGTTTTCACAAGGTCAATTAGTCTTTGCAGTATTATTCATTATATGTTTTTCCATAGTAATATTTATTGCGTATAAGAAAGATGCCAAACTTCACAAAAAATACTATAAGGGAAGTACTTGGGTATTGTTAGCATTAATTGGTTTTATTGCATTAATTGCAACCATACAATTTATATTTGATTAAGATAAGTTTTAAAAAATTACTATTCTTACAATACCAAGCAATCCTTTCTCAAAATTATAAAATGTTTTAGAAAATTAGATTATAGTAATGTTATAATTATTAATAAATACAGCTAATCGTTATTAAATTATCCGTTCAATAAACCAAAACAAACCAATTGCAGCAATAATTAGGGAAGCAGGTATTTTTATCTCATTACTATACCAGTTTTTTTTCATAATTAATTTAATTATTATAAATGCTAAAAGTAAAACAGCCAACTGCCCAAATTCAACTCCAATATTGAATGCTAATAACATTGAAATAAAATTGTCTTTTGGTAATCCATATTGGGTTAGAAGAGCTGCAAAACCAAGACCATGTAATAAACCAAAGGCAAAAACTATAGAATATCTCCATTTAGTTGTCTCCTTGAACAAAACATTTTCAACGGCTACCCAAACAATTGATAAGGCAATAACTGCCTCAACTACATCTCCCCTGAGTTGAACAAAACCTTGAGCTGCAAGAATGAGAGTAATACTATGAGCTACTGTAAATGCGGTTACTTGCCAAAGGAGTGCTCGAAATCTAATACATGAAAAAAACAAGCCAAGAACAAAAAGTATGTGATCAATTCCCTCAGGAATAATATGTTCAAAGCCAGCTTTAACAAAAATGTAAAACTTTTTGTAGAATGGCATGGCTGCTAAACGCCGAATCCTTTGTCTTTTTAGAGCAGCTCCGTATTCCGCTGCTATTTCCTCATTTTCAAAATACATTTGGCCCCGTTCAATTTCAGCAATCATGAAATCTTCAGGATTATGAGAGAAAGAATTAAAACTATTGAGAGAAATAAAGAATAAAAAAATGAACCTAATAACCTTCATAATGAAATGTTAGTAAGTAAATTTATTCACTTCCGTCTAATCCCCTTACCTTTAACAATGGCTCTATAACAGGTTTTCTGCCTCTAAAATCTACGAATAAATCCATTGCTTCTTCAGTTGAACCCATCGAGTAAATACTAGATCTTAATTTTGAAGAAAGGTTTGGATCGAAAACATCTCCTGCTTCTTTGAAGGCTTCAAATGCATCAGAATCAAGTACTGCGGCATGAACGTAACTGTAGTAGCCTGATGAATATCCCCCAGAGAAAATATGAGCAAAATAAGTAGTTCTATATCTTGGAGCTATTTCACCTATTAAACCAACTTTTTTCATAGATTCTGATTCAAATTTGTTAGCATCTTTAATATCATCGCTAGCAGAAATTGTATGCCAATCCATATCTAGTAGTGAAGCAGCTAGATATTCCGTATTAATAAATCCTTGATTGAATTTAGATGCATTTAGTAACTTTTCTATTAATTCATCAGGAATTGGCTCTCCTGTCTCATAGTGTGTGGCAAAAGATTTTAATACCTGAGGCTCACTTGCCCAGTGCTCAAGTAATTGAGAAGGTAATTCGATAAAATCTCTTGGACCAGATGTGCCTGCCATACTTTCATATTTTACGTCAGTTAAAGTGCCATGCATGGCATGGCCAAACTCGTGGAATAATGTAACCACATTATCAAAACTTAATAGAGCTGGGGCATCTCCAACTGGTGCAGGAAAATTACAAACATTTACCACTATTGGTCGTTCTCTGCCGTCAAGATTTGACTGAGCCTTAAAACTACTCATCCAAGCTCCACCACGTTTATTAGACCTGGTAAAATAATCTCCGATAAAAATACCTAAATGACTACCATCTTTATCAGTAACCTCCCATATTCTAGCGTCAGGATGATAAAGATCAATATCAAAAATTTCAGTAAAATTTAATCCCCACAATTTATTGGTTGTATTGAAAACACCTTGAAGAACATTATCTAAAGATAAATATGGCTTTATGGCAGATTCATCTAAATCATATTTTTCTTTGCGAACTTTTTCAGAGTAATGCCACCAATCCCAGGCAGCTACTTTATAGTTGTGTCCTTCTGCATTAGCAACAGCTTGCATATCAGCAACCTCAACTTTAGCTCTTTTGACCGCAGGTTTCCAAAGCTTGTATAATAAATCATAAACTTCCTCTGGGGTTTTAAGCATGTTGTCATCCAAAATAAAATGAGCATGTGTTTTATATCCCATTATTTGGGCTCTTTCTGCACGGAGTTTAGCAATTTTAGCAGCAATTTCTTTGTTGTCAGTTTCGTTATTATTATCTCCACGCATTACATAAGAATTATACAATTTTTCTCTCAAATCTCTGCGTGTTGATTCTGTTAAAAACGGATACATACTACTTCTGTGTGGAGTAAAAACATATTTATCTTTGTATTTATCTTTTTCTTTGACAGACTCAGCTGCCTCCATTTTCTGAGAAGCCGCATCAGCTGCTGCAGCTATTACCCCGTCTGATAAACCTTCTAAATCTGATGATTCCAGAATAAGTTCAAAACCATTTGTTTCAGCTAAAAGGTTTTGACCAAATGATGTTGATAATCCGGAAATCTGTGAATTAATTTCAGAAATTCTTTCTTTCTGATCTTTGCTTAATAGTGCACCACTACGCACAAATCCCTTTCTGGTATCATTGAGTAATTTAGTCTGTTCACTAGTCAAATCTAAATTTTCCCTGTCTTGCCATATTGCATCAACCCTGTTAAACAAACCTTCATTCAAAGAGATTTTATCATAGTGTGCTGAAAGCATGGGGCTTAGCTCACGCTGCAATTCTTGTAATTTTGGATTCGTATTAGAACTTGCTAAATTTGAAAAAACACGTCCTACCTTTGAAAGTAATTTTCCGGTTCTTTCAAGTTCTTCTATGGTGTTAGAAAATGTTGGAGGTTCAGGATTATTGACAATTGCGTCAATTTCTTCTAGATTTTCTTTCATTCCTCGCTTATAAGCTGGCATATAATGTTCGTCCTTTATATCTAAAAATGGAGGTATTTCATATGGTGTATTCCATTCTTGGAAAAATGGGTTAATATTTGGAT
>CEUH01022109.1_pt1 | contig 18767 bp, 15 predicted proteins | sample 356461 | NCBI WGS metagenome assembly CEUH01 (sample SAMEA2623275, study PRJEB7988) | marine metagenome | isolation source: saline water (ENVO:00002010), including
GCTTGCTATAATTGACAATAAGAGGCAAATTTTCGAACCAAGCGACCAATGACTTAAAAAATCTTTCAGTGATTTATTTAGATAATAATGCAACCACTAAGGTTCACCCTGAAGTTTTTCAGGCCATGGAGCCTTATCTTCGTGATGAATTTGGAAATCCATCGACTGGTTACGATTTGGGCAAACGAAGTAATGAGGCAATTAATAAAGCACGGGAACAAGTTTCATCTTTTTTAAATGCAAACGAGGAAGAAATTGTATTTACCTCCTGCGGAACCGAGTCAGACAATGCTGCCATATATTCTGCACTAAATGCTAAAACAGAAAAACGTCATATTGTTACTACATCAGTTGAGCACTCTGCAGTAATATTATTTGCAAAGTCGATGATGCCTAACATCGAGATAACTGAACTAGGAGTAAATAGTGATGGGGTTATAGATTTAAATGAGCTTGAAAATGCAATCCGTAAAGATACAGCTCTGGTAACTATCATGTGGGCTAATAATGAGACTGGAATATGTCAGCCGATCCATGAAGCAGCTAAGATTGTCCAAGCAAAAAATACATTGTTTCATACTGATGCTGTCAATGCAGCTGGCAAAATCAATATTGATACAAATAAGAGCCCTATAGATTTTTTATCGATATCCGGCCATAAATTTCACGCTCCTAAAGGAATTGGGGCTCTATTCGTTCGTTCTGGATCACCTTTTTCACCTTTCCTCATTGGAGGAGGTCAAGAAAATGGAAAACGCGCCGGAACCGAAGCCGTAGCTCAAATTGTAGGACTTGGTAAGGCCGCAGAATTAGCGCAACAAAGAATTTCTTCTAATGGGACAGAAAAACTTGCCTCACTAAGAGACAGACTGGAAAAAAACATCTTTAAAAAAATTGAAGGCGCCCATCATAACGGGTGCCAGAAAAGAAGGCTTCCTAACACCTCTCATTTGAGTTTTGAAAATGTTGATGCTGGTGATTTGCTAATTCTCACCAACGAAAAAGGTTTGTGTATCGCTAGTGGATCTGCATGTAGCACTGGCAAAAGAGAACCATCCAGAATCATGAAGGCAATGGGTTATGATGATGAGAGGGCAATGTCGAGTGTGCGATTGTCCGTTTCATCAATGAATACAGAGAAGGAAATAGATGAGGCATCTGAAATCATCGTTTCGTGTGTGAAAAAAATAAGATCACTGAGGCCCAAAGATGGAGGCCCGGTTATTTTCGCATCCTAATTCGAGACTAATCTGGCTTAATCCATTCAGGGAGCCCTTTATCATCAACAACCCAAGGCCTAGTTTTTGCTAAAGATATCAAAGATTTGATATCACCATACTTAGCCGCTCCTGGCAGAAAATCTGGGTGTCTTAAAGTGTTCACATTAATGAACTCAAAACCTCCCGTTTCAATAGCAACTCTATTAAGGTTGTCAGACATAAAGTTTGCGGCTGCAGCCCAATGGCCTGCCCCTTTAAGACCAACAAGATCGATATGATTCGCTTCATGATGATCAGATTCAATCATCTTAATTGTAGTTAGGATATCTCTTACACGCTTAACAAAGAGACTATAATTGTAACCGTGAGTATAGGCGGCCGCTTCTCGTCTGTTAGCTACTGTTCTTGTTACTTCAACTGGTTTGCCATCCTTTAAAAATTCACCCTGCATAAAAAGGTCTATGCCGCAGACAGCAGTTCCCCTACTAAGAAGATGTAAAACTTCATTTTTCAGTTCAGATGAATTAATACCTTTCTTATAGAGACCGCTTTTACCTGATCCTGTTAGCCATATGACAACCCTTTTATTCCATGAATTCTTTGGATAAAGAAACAAAGTTGGGATACTTTCTTTGTCAGTTCTGTTATTAATCAGACCACACATCTCTATGTATTCATCTTGCTGATTTTTAACGGTTAATTCCCACTCGACATCTTTAGATCGCTCTGAGTCTAAACCAAGAACAACCTCCCACCCCTTCCTTGCTACCTCAGGGTTATTTATAATCTTTTTAGTTACGTCCTTGGTGAGATAGCTTAGTAAGCCTATTTCAAAATCTTCTCCGCCAGAAGGCATTGGATGGTCTTTATCCCAAACAGTGAGTTCCTCTTTAGTTAACCTCTTATGGGGTTTTTCTATCTCAGGTTTTTCCTGGCCAAGGTTGAGATGACTATTAAACCATTTATACATGGATTGTCTCGAGGGTAGATTGTAATTATGGCCAAATTCTATGCGATTATGGAGCATAATATTTTTAGGATATCCTAAAACTTCGTAAGTTTTTTTTAATTCAGGAAAACCTTTTGTGATCATTTCTTTGGTCCAATCATTAGCGGTGGTCAAACCAAGTGGTTTAGGTGCAAACAATGCGGCAAAAGCAACGTTTCCCTCATTGATCCTGAGGAGAGAGGCATTTTCACATGTGCAGCCACCCTGCATCGCGGTAGAGACCATGACTGCCGGCATTGAAACTTTTACTCTAGAATCAAGCGCCGAAACCATGAACGTTTGAGTACCACCGCCGCTTGCACCAGTAACTCCTATCCTGCCAGGGTCAACGTCTTCAAGCCCTTGAATAAAATCTATTGCCCTAATAGAATTCCAAGTTTGAAGCATTAAGATACTTTGAAGATGAGATTCGGCTTGGGGGCTATAGAGTCCCCACTCTTTCTTAGAGATCATTGCTGGTCTCTGTCGGGCAAAACGGTGAGTGATTTCATGAGATATTTGGTGATTATCAGAATCACCCATCATATCATATTGAAAGACAGTACATCCTAGACGGGCCAGACCAACACAACGAGCTTGATAAGGATTTCTGGCGCTTTCTAAATTTCTTTCAGCCCCGATTTTAATCTCTTGGTTTGCTTTAGACTCACCAGCATCATAAAAACGAGCGTCTTTCCAGTGACCGTGCGGGCATAAAACACCTGGTCTTTTTTTCATTTCCGTTTTTGGCCTGTAAAGAGTTCCTGTCAGAAAAAAACCAGGGAGTGTTTCCATATAAACTTTTTCGATAGTGTAATCTCCACAGTCCTTTTTATCCCTGACGACAGCATTTAATGGAGAACGGGTAGGCTCCGGGTAAAGTCCAGCGGCAACTCTTAACTCATGTCTGATTTTAGAAGATTTTTTCTCCCAATCTTTTTTGGAGGAAGGAGGATCAAAGGGAAAGTAACCATTCAAATCTTTCAATGGTAATAGTCTTATATCATCAGGTAATTGTCCTTCTTTCAATGCACGCGGAGCCGCGCTGATCTGAAAAGTGAATACAGAAATGATTATGCAATATATTGCGTAAGGTGTTGGCATCTTATCATTATGTCACTTATAGCCATAAACTCACAAGAACGATGATTAAAGATCGTTTAGTTTTCTTGAACTTTAATAAAAATAAGAGAAATTAGCATTTCATTCTCTCAAAAATTTAGACATTTAATCTACCCAAGGATGAGCAGACGAATTGCCTTCATCTTATCAATTATAAAATTAAGCCTTCTGGGAAGTTTATTTATTATCATATGTGGTGCCATAATACTGACTGTATATGGATTATTAGCTAAGGGATATGATTTAAATAAATTGGGCCAATTACCCTTGTCTTCAATTGTCTACGACCGCAACGGGAATGAAATAGGGAAAATTCATGGGTCTAAATCGAGGTTTGTACCTTTAGATCAGGTTTCTAACAATTTCTTAAAAGCCCTAATAGCTAGAGAAGACATCCGCTTTTACGAACATAATGGCATTGACTCGGTAGGGGTTGTTAGAGCCACATACAGAAATATTTTCAAAAATAAAAGGGAAGGTGCCAGCACCATTACAATGCAACTGGCAAGAAACAGTTTCAATGAACTAATGAATCAAAAGACTCTTCACCGAAAGTTGATTGAGATCATGTTGGCAAGGCGAATTGAAAAAGAATACACTAAAGATCAAATTCTTGAATTTTATATAAATAGAATTTTTTTTGGTTCAGGCATCTATGGAATTGAAAAAGCAAGCCTTTCGTACTTTGGTAAAAAAGCGAAAGACATGAGCCTTAGCGAAGGTGCAATGCTTGCAGGAATTATTCGTGGACCTAATCGTTTTTCACCATTTCGAAATATTGAAGGTGCCAACAAAGAAAGAAAAACCGTACTCCGTCGCATGCTAGATGAAGGAATAATTACGATCGATGATTATCAAAATTCCATGAATAATGAGGTGCGTGTTCTTAAACAAAAAAAAAGTTATAAAGAACAAGTAGATAGTTATCCGATGGATATAATCGGTAAAGATCTCAATAATGCACTGAGTGTTTCGAATGCCGAAGATGGTGGACTTAAAATATATACAAGTATTGACCTAAGGCTCCAAAAAGCCGTAGAAAATGCGCTGGAAAAAGGTCTACAATCCGTTGAAAGAAAAGCAGGTTACATCCATCAAACTAGAGATCAATATATCAACAAAATCAGTAAAGGTAGCACCGATTATTTGCAGGGAGCCGTTATTCTCATGGACAATAAGACCGGAGGCTTACTGGCAATTGTAGGCGGCAGAAGCATGAATGATTCTAAGTTTAATAGAGCCATTAACGCGAAAAGACCACTAGGCTCAATATTTAAGCCATTCGTATATAATACAGCATTTGAGAAAGGCTTAATGCCGGGATCCTTGATTAGTGATCAAGCAATAGAACAGGGTGAGATAAAGCATTCTAATATAAGTTGGACTCCAAAAAACCATGACAATCGGTCATATGGTTTTCAAAGCGCTGACTTCGGACTCTATAAATCTAGGAATACTATGTCCGTTAGAGTTGGTAAAATTGCAGGTATCGAAAATATAAAAATAACCGCAGAGAAAGTAGGAATAAAAATATTAGATTCAAACCCTCAAATATTTTTGGGTAATATAGAATCAGACCTTAGAACTATTACTAGTGCTTATACTGTTTTTCCTAATTACGGCAGGAGAGCACCTCCATTTACAATACTTTCAATTCAAAATAGTACTGGGGAAACCTTTTATCGTTCGGCAGCGCAAACCTATCAGGCCGTACCAACTAATGCCTCAGTAATGACTTGTATGGCCCTAGAAAAAGTAATGTCTAAGGAAGGAACTGGAGCAAGAGCAAGAACTTTGGGTTATGCCAAGCAGGCAGGAGGAAAAACAGGCACGACTAATGACTCAAAAGATACGTGGTTCATAGGCTTCTCGAGCAAAGTGACTTGTGGTATTTGGGTTGGATTTGATCAGCCCAAAACTATTCACACTAATGCATATGGAAGCAATATCGCATTGCCAATTTGGACGGCTATCATGAAAGAATGTGAAAAACTTGGATATGCCGGGGGACAATTGGTTCCTCCAGTCCCAATGGCTGAATTCAATCTTTGTCGTACAACTGGCAAAATAGCATCCTCAGAGTGTGTACAAAATCAAAATCACTATCTTGATAAAATACCTTATGACTCAAAACCCAGACTCCAATGTCTAGGGCATAGGCATTTGATACTTGGGAAAAATCCAGAGAAAAAACAGAAAGGATTAAAAGTACTAAAAAGACTTTTTCAACCCAACTAGTTTGGCATGGAATTCATGATATCATTCACAGCCACATTGACATCATCTGCGCGCATAAGACTCTCACCCACCAAAACAGCATCAGCTCCCCAACCAGCCACTAGTGCAGCATCTTCAGGAGTTTTAATGCCACTCTCACTTATAAAATAAATATCTTCTGGAACCTCTTCACTGATCTTTTCAGTATTTTTAAGATCTACTTCAAATGTTTTTAAGTTTCGATTATTTACCCCTATAATTTGGACATCTGTCTCTAGAGCCCTTTCCAACTCTCTGAGATCGTGTACCTCCATAAGCACTTCAAGTTGATAGGTAAAAGCGCAATCAAGGAGTCTTTTAAGGTCGTCCTGATCTAAAGCAGCGACAATTAAAAGAATAGCATCAGCACCCGCAACAGAAGCTTCGTAAATTTGAGCCTCATCAACAATAAAATCTTTCCTTAGAACAGGCACCTCAACCTCCTGTCTGATTTTCACAAGATATTCGAGCCTTCCTCCAAAATATTTTTCATCTGTTAACACAGAAATAGCACTGGCTCCCGCTGAAGCATATTTTTTTGCCTGCATTACAGGATCAAAATCTTCGGCAATAATTCCAGCAGAAGGAGAAGATTTCTTGACTTCTGCTATCAAACCTAACTTTTCACCACCCAAATCAATAGCTGATGCAAGAGAGCGAAATTCATTTCTCTCGAGTGCTGCATAACGCAATTTATCTGCTCTAAGTAATAGAGGTTCTATTTCTTTTTTCTTATGGGCTATGATTTCAGCTAACTTATCAGACATAAGGTTTATGGTCTAAATCATAGTCTCTTTGATCACAACTTCAAATTATGCATTCAGAACATCTTTGAATAAGTTTTTACTCGCAGATTAGAGTAATTTCTTTCATGATTAAATGATGTCTAAAATAAGTCGATCTCGAAGAAAATTCCTAAAAACCACATCAGCCTTTGCGAGCGCACCTCTAGTTTTACCAAATTTGATTTCATCTGCTTCACCAAATGGCAAACTGAATCATGCTGTTATCGGGTCTGATGGCCAGGGTTGGAGTGATTTAAATAATATTTCATCACATCCAAATGTGAATATTACTGCAATTTGTGATGTCGATACCTCTAGGATGGCAAAAGCTGCTGCTAAATTTCCAGATGCACGAAAATATCAGGATTGGCGAGAATTATTAGAAGCCGAGGGTGATAAAATCGATTCTGTTCAGGTAGCCATTCCAGATCATATGCATGCGAGTGTATCTATCGCGGCTATGAAAAAAAACAAACACGTTTACTGTGAAAAACCATTAGCTCATGAAATAGCTGAGGCCAGAGCCATGGGAAACTGGGCAAAGAAAAGTGGAGTCATTACTCAGATGGGCAATCAAATCCAATCGAGCATTGAATATCGTTCAGCGGTCGTTCTTTTACAAAATGGCGTAATTGGGAAAATTAAAGAAGTGCATGCTTGGTCAGGCGCATCATTTCCAGGTAACGGAAGGCCAGACGGAGCAGATCCTATTCCTAGGAACCTTGATTGGGATAAATGGGTTGGGGTCGCTCCCGAAAGACCTTACAAGGGTGGAATATATCACCCATTTAATTGGAGAGGATGGCAAGATTTTGGCACTGGTCCGATCGGTGATTTCATGTGTCATATTATGGATTCCCCTTTTAAAGCATTGGAACTCACCGCTCCAACGAGCGTGATTGCAACTGGCGTACCTGACAGGTGGGCCAATGACGAGGCCATTCATTCTGAAAATTGGCCTGAATGGGCCACCTATGAATATGTTTTTCCAGGCACTAAATGGACAACTGAAAAAGCTATAAAAGTTTATTGGTATGATGGAGGTAAGAAACCACCAAGAAAAATTGCCGGATTCGAAAAAGATGAAAGGCAACTTCCAGGTAGTGGCAGTTTATTTATTGGAGAGACAGGAAATTTACTTCTTCCGCATGTGGGAGGTCCACAATTAGTTCCTTATTCAAAAAATAAAGGCCTTCAAAGACCTAAGCTTAAGGGAAGAAGCCACTATCATTCTTTCGTAGATGCTTGCTTAGGAAAAGATGTAACAACCTCAAACTTCGGATTTGCCGTCCCGCTCACAGAAACGACACTCCTTGGAAACGTCGCTAATCGTTTTCACGGTAAAAAATTAGAATGGGACCAAGAAAAAATGACTATATCCAACAATTCTGAAGCCAATTCACTTGTTAAAAGAATTCCGAGAAATTTTGCTTAAAAAGGTAAAATATATCTAATACTTAACTATTTTATCGTCTATCAAATCGACATTTTGCAAAATAGTGTCTCAATGGGGACAAAAACTTCTTGAAGACCATTTTTTGAGAGTTAAAATCCCTACCCGCACATGGAAAAGCGGGTGTAGCTCAGGGGTAGAGCGCAACCTTGCCAAGGTTGAAGTCGTGAGTTCGAATCTCATCACCCGCTCCATTTCCATAAATGTTAAATTTTTAATCGTCTGACCGAATGCTATTCGGAACATTATATCAATGTTAGTTTGGTCAAAGATTATCGCCTCTGATCAGGAAAATTATTATGAGGACCGCTTCTTGGGCATGGGTCAAACGAATGCAGTCATTAAACAGCTGGCCTCCTCTAATAGGTTACGCGTTGAGGTCTTTCTTGATAATCAGAAAGAAGCCAATCACTTGATTGATGAGTTTGGAGGTAAGATAAACAAGTTGGAAAATATCGATTGGGCTAAAAAAAATTCTATCTCTAATAGACCCTTAATAAAGATTAGAGATCAAATACTTGTTTCGGACAATTCAAATCCAACCCACTTAAAAGATATCAAAAATAAATACCCCAACAAAAAAATTATAGCCATACCAGCAGCTCTTGCCTTTGGCACTGGTGATCATGCAACAACCTCGACATGTTTACGTATGGTTGTTGATATCTCAAAGAAGTACAAAAAGGAAAAAAGAAATTGGTCTTTATTTGATATTGGTTTGGGCACAGGAATTTTGGCCATATCAGCTAGGCTTATGGGAGCTCATGAAGTAGAAGGATTTGATTTTGATCCTAATGCTATAACTATTGCGAATCGGAATATAAACATTAATTCAATTGATAATATCAGGGTTTATGAAAAGGACCTTTTCGATTGGTTTCCTAGTAAAGATAAAACTTGGGATGTCATCACAGCTAATATTTTTGCCAATGTTCTTAATCCTAATTTAAATAAGATATGGAACTCAGTCGCAGCTAATGGTCATCTTCTACTTTCAGGCGTTTTGAAAGAACACCATGAAAGTGTTATTAAAACTTCAAATGAAAATGGAATGCCTGAGCCCAACATACATCTCAAAGGCAAGTGGGTAAGTTTCCATTATAAAAAAGATTCATAAATTTCATATCGATCTAAACTCATAACGATAATGCTACGACCAAGAAAAAAATATACAGTTTACGACCTACAAAAATTAAAGGGTAAAAGATGCCTGACACACATCCACGTAAAATCACCTGAAGAAGCACAAGCCGCAGAATTGGCAGGGGTCGACCTTATGAGCTGTAGTTTCGATTCTCAAGAAGCACAGCTCCGTTTACCAAGGATTATCGAGGCTGCCCCAAGCAGTTTTATTTCCGTTGCAACACCCCATGGTTTAGCAAGCAGTGAAGAAGCAATAAGAGTGGCATTTAAAGCACTAGAAATAGGGGCGAGCTCTGTTTATTGCTCAGCGAGTCCAAATATTATAGAGAAGATGGCCAATGAAAAAATACCAGTCGTTGGTCACCTAGGAATGATTCCTCGACACGTAACCTGGACTAATTATCGTGCCATTGGTAAAACTAAGGAAGAGGCCCTAAAGCTCTATAATCAAATGAAAGATTTAGAAAATGCTGGGGCCTATGCAGCTGAGATCGAGGTCGTTCCTCATCAATTAGCATCATTTCTTTCCTCGAAAACATCAATGATTCTAATGTCTTTGGGCTCAGGCCAAGGCTGTGACACTCAGTTCCTTTTTTCAGATGATATTCTTGGAGATTACGAGGAGAGGATTCCTCGGCACGCCAAAGCGTATCGAGACTTTTTAAGTGAATTAAATTCATTACAGGACGAGCGCATCAATGCGTTTAAAGAATATATCAAAGACGTAGAGAACAAAAAATTTCCATCTCCTGATAACTTAATTAGTATGGATGAAAATCTTTTGGAGGAGTCGATTAAAGAAATTGAATCTATGGATTAAATGAATTTCTTACTCATAATTTATCCCATCCTATTCTTTTGCTACTAAGCCTCTAATTCTATAATTATCACCAAAAACCTTTAACGAAATCTCAGATAACCTTTTAGAGGCATTTAATGCAGCATCAGCCAACGGTTTACAATTTTCTCCACAGATGATTGGAGCATAATATAAACACAATTCATCAACCAGTTCTCGCTTAAAAGCATCCCCTATGAGCCTGCCTCCACCTTCAATCATAACACTATTACATTGATGTCTTTTAGCCAAATCCTTGAGAACAGCCTTCAGTGATTTATTGGAATAAATTAAAGTATTATCCTTAAATTGATCAGTAAATAATTTTGAGGCCTTGGACAATTTACTCTTTCTAGTGAGCACAACTCTTTTCGGCTGTTTATTTCTTTTCTTTAATAACTTTGTTTCACGAATCGTAAGGCTGGGGTCGTCTTTCTTTAAAGTACCAGCTCCAACAATAATGGCATCAACCTCCGCCCTTAATCGTTGAACATCTTTGAGCGATTGATCATTTGTGATCCACTGCCCCTCCTTACCTGGCCTCGTAAGCCTACCATCAAGACTCATTCCCGCTTTAACGATAACCCAAGGCAATCCAGTTTGAACACGTTTTGCAAATGGACGAATGAGTCGTTGGCAATCTTCAGATAAAATTTCAGTAGTTACTTTAATTCCTTGCTTCTTTAGCAAACGCTTTGCCTTATCCTGATGTCGAAAATCAGGATCCTTAACTCCATAAACCACTCTTGCCATTTCTGACTTAATAATAGCCTCTACACACGGCGGTGTCTTTCCGTACGTCGAACACGGTTCTAGAGTAATATATATTGTTGCGCCTTTAAGAGGTTTTCCTTTAGCGCTTCTTATGGCTTCAATTTCCGCATGTGGACCTCCAGCTTTTCGGTGGTATCCTCGACCTATAATCTTTCCTTTTTTAACGATGAGACAACCCACTGTTGGATTAGGACTCGTCAGACCAATGCCTTTTTCAGCTTCTTTCAAAGCTAGCCTCATAAATTTAGCATCATTTTCTGAGTTTTTATCAATCATTGTAAAAATCAAATAGCCACAGTTACATCATTCATGAATAGTATCATCTAATTTAATATTGCATCATGCTGAATGATTATGACAAGTTCACACTATATCGTGAGTTATCAAAACTTTCTGGCGCTGGATTTCCTATTCATAAATCAATAGAGTCTATATTAGACACAAATCCTCCAAAGAAGCAGGCCGATTATCTTCAGCAAACTTTAAAGGGTATTGAAGAAAAGAAATCTTTTTCTGATAGTGTCCAAAATAATAAAAGCATCACTTCTTTGGAGATTTCCCTAATAAGTTCAGGAGAAAAAAGCGGTAAGATTCCAGAAATTCTCAGTCTTCTTTCTAATTATTTTAAATTACAAAATGATTCAAAAAAGAAAATTAGAGCTGGTCTTATTTACCCAATTGTAATGCTTCATTTTGCTATTCTACTTCCAGCACTTCCCAGAGCAGCAGCAAGTCGAGACTTAGTTGGTGAATTAATGGTATCTTTAATAACACTTTTTGTCTGCTATTTCATTTTAGTTATTGGTATTTTTCTAGTTCGCCATTTTCTGAAAATGGCCCAGCATGTTGCATCTTGTGACAAACTGTTTAATAGGCTTCCATTGATTAATAAAGTAAGAAGAGCTTTTGCCTTATCTAGATTTACAGAAATTTTAAGAATCTATCTCATTTCGTCCCACACTGTTTCTGATTCATTGAAAGCGGCATCAGAGGCCTCTTTAAGTGGTGAGATTGTTGAATCAATGTCCCGAGAAGTTCTTCCTTCTGTGAGTTCTGGTAATCCTGCTGGACCTATTCTCGCATCACTAACTAAAATTTTCCCTCCAACATTTACGCGCTCATATATAACGAGTGAAGAATCAGGAACTCTTGATATAGAACTGGCACAATGGTCAAAGATTTTTTCCGATGATGCCGAATCTCAATGTAATAGAATGTCTAAAATGGTTCCAAAGGTGACTTATGGATTCGTTGTAATAATCGTCATATGGCAAATATTTAAGATTTTTGGAGGCTATCTGGAAATTTTCGATCGTTTGAACAGTTACTAAACGAGTGACCTAATTGTATTTGAGAATTGAAAATTGGTATTAAAATAGCTAAAATTTTAAGAAATATTAATTTTTAAGAATAAATTACTTGCTATAACTGTATATTTGAACACTGTATAAATGTTCACATAATACGTTAATAATATGCCAGCAATAGCAATACCTAGTAAAAAAGTCGATTCTAAGCCAAAACCAAAATCTAAAAAAGAGGTGTCCGAAAAGAAAACCGCCATGATTAAAGAAAATCCCGAAGCTGCAAAGCTCGCGTCCATGAGGGCCAAAAATTTAGATTTGGCCATTCAGCAAATACACAAAGATTATGGAGAAGGATCAATCATCAGAATGGGTGATGAGTATAGAGTCGACGTCGACGTTATTCCGACTGGTAATCTGTTAATTGACCGAGCTTTAGGAGTCGGTGGTTTTCCTCGAGGACGAATTGTAGAAATATATGGACCGGAATCATCAGGAAAAACCACATTAACTTTGACTGCAATTGCACAAGCGCAAAAGAACGGTGGTCTTGCTGCTTTTGTTGATGTTGAGCACGCATTAGACCCTCAATATGCAAAAAAACTTGGAGTCAACATGGACAATCTTTTGGTATCACAACCAAGTTCAGGAGAAGAGGCTTTGAGAATAGTTGAAACCCTAGTCCGATCAAATGCATTAGATGTTATAGTCCTTGACTCAGTAGCAGCGCTTGTTACCAAGCAAGAATTAGACGGTGACATTGGAGATTCGACTGTTGGGGCGCAAGCGAGATTAATGAGTGCCGCAATGCGTAAACTGACTTCAATAATAGCTAAAGCTAGGACCACATGTATTTTCACGAACCAGATTAGAGAAAAAATTGGAGTCATGTTTGGTAATCCTGAAACAACACCTGGTGGACGTGCACTTAAATTCTACAGTTCAGTGAGAGTAGATATAAGAAGAATTGGAGCCATCAAGAATACTGACGGTTCAGTATCAGGAAATCGTACAAGGCTTAAGGTCGTTAAAAACAAAGTAGCCCCACCATTCACTGAAGCAGAATTTGATATCATGTATAATGAAGGAATTTCTGCGGTTGGCTCGTTACTGGATTTAGCTTTAGAACACGGCATTTTACTAAAAAGAGGATCTTGGTTTAGCTATAATGGTGAACAACTTGGTCAGGGAAGAGACGCTACAAAAGAGGCGATCAAAGGCGATGAAAAATTATACGGTGAGATAGAGTCAGCAGTCCAAAAAGCAATGAACGGAGAACTTGATTCGGAGGATGAATCTATCGAGTTTTAAAATTGAACACATTACCCATTAAGAGAGCGACTACCTAGGTGGTCGCTCTTTTTTTATGCTAAATAATTAGAATAATTATAATGAAAAATCGGTCCATTTTGAGGGCTTGTCCGGTAGATAATTATAGATTTCATCTGAAATTTAAAATACTAAACTAAAGATTCTAGTTGCCTCAAAGGCTCCTAATCAATAAGAGTCAATGGGAACACTTAAACTTTGATATCGTTTATGAATATTGGTACTCCGCTAACAAATAATTCGACTAAGGTTCTATTATGCGGTTCGGGCGAGCTAGGTAAAGAAGTTGCTATCGAATTACAACGCTACGGTTGTGAAGTTATCGCTATTGATCGGTATGATAATGCTCCAGCAATGCAGGTAGCACACCGATCTTACTCTATTGATATGCTTGATGAAAAGGCACTGCGATCAATCATAGAAAAGGAAAAACCAAATTTGATTGTTCCAGAAGTAGAAGCCATTGCGACTAATGTTTTGGTGGATCTTGAAAACGAAGGGTTTAATATTATACCTACTGCAAGAGCCACTAGTCTGACGATGAATAGGGAAGGGATTCGAAAGCTTGCGGCTGAAGAACTTGGGCTGCAAACCTCACCCTATCGATTCGCATCCAACAAGTCAGAATTTGACCAAGCAATTCAAGAAGTCGGTATTCCTTGTGTTGTTAAACCTATTATGAGTTCCTCTGGCAAGGGACAAAGTACGATAACCGCTGAAGACCAAATTGAAGATTCTTGGCAATACGCACAGGAGGGTGGTCGAGCAGGTGCAGGAAAAGTTATTGTTGAGGGATTTGTTGAATTTGATTACGAGATTACTCTTCTCACGGTACGTCATAAAAATGGTACATCTTTTTGTGAACCGATCGGACACGTACAATCCGATGGCGATTATAGACAAAGTTGGCAACCACAGCCGATGACTGATGACGCCCTATCGAGTGCTCAAAAAGTTGCCGAATCCATTACATCAGCACTTGGAGGTTATGGCATTTTCGGAGTCGAACTCTTCATTAAGGGTGATGAGGTCATTTTTAGTGAAGTGTCACCACGTCCTCATGACACGGGGCTCGTAACATTAATTTCGCAGGATATTTCTCAATTTGCGCTTCATGCAAGAGCTATTTTAGGTCTTCCAATTCCAAACATCATGCAACATGGACCCTGTGCTTCTAGTGTAATCCTTGGTGAGGGTCACTCAGAGGAAATCCTATTTAATGCTGTCGATAAGGCGCTGAGTGAGCCTGACACCCAAATACGATTATTTGGAAAACCCTCTATTTCAGGCAGAAGGAGATTAGGTGTTACAGTCGCTAGGGGGAATTCAATCGAAGAAGCCAAACATAAGGCGATTCGTGCTAGTGAAGCCATTAATATCCAATATTAGTTGATTAAAATTTGAATTTTCTCTTGCACTTATATTTCAATAGGCTAGAAGAGAAATCCGCTTAACGCTGTCGCGGAAGTTCAACATAATGATTTTAGCCTTGAAGGCTTCCGGTAGCGGAAGCCTTTTTATTTATAAATCAGTTAAGAATTCACCCTTTGCCATTAGAAAAATACAGACCATGGAGTTTATAGCCGAAACCATCGCAGATTTATCGCCCTCTCTCACTCTTTCAATTACGAGCCAAGCAAAACAAATGCGCGAAGATGGCATCGACGTGTGTAATCTTGGTGCAGGAGAGCCTGATTTTGATACACCTCAGCATATTAAAAATGCCGCTATTGATGCCTTACAGGACGGCCAAACTAAATACACAGCAGTAGCCGGATTGAAAGCATTAAGAGAAGGTATTGCTAAAAAATTCAAAGATGAAAACCAAATCGATTACGCGTCTGAAGAAATTGTTGTAAATTGTGGTGCCAAGCATTCCTGCTTCAATGCAATTATGGCCTGCTGCGATGCTGGGGATGAAGTCATTATTCCTTCTCCATATTGGACAAGTTATCCTGAAATGGTGAATGCGGTAGGTGCTAAACCCGTTTTTGTGGAAACAAAGCAGGAAAATAATTGGAAGATAACACCGGAAGAATTTGATAATTCGATGACTGGTTCTACCAAAATGATTATCATTAACTCCCCAAACAACCCGACGGGTGCCGTATATTCGAAAGAAGAATTGGCAGCAATTGGTGAAGTCGCTGCGTCAGAAGACATTCTAATTCTATCTGATGAAATTTACGAAAAGCTTGTTTACGGAGAAGCCGAACACGTAAGCATGGCTTCAATAAGTGAGGAAATCAAAAGACTCACCATTACAATTAATGGATTTTCCAAGGCCTATTCAATGACTGGATGGCGCTTGGGTTATACAGCAGCCAATAAGGAGATTGCGGAAGCTATTGATACCATTCAAAGTCACAGTACATCCAACCCAACAACATTCGCTCAGTACGGTGCGATAGCCGCTCTCTCAAGCGATCAGTCTGAAATATCAGATATGGTTGAAGAATATGATATCCGTCGACAATATGTATTAGATCGCCTTAACTCTATCGCAAACGTTTCTACTATTGAACCTGCTGGTGCTTTCTACTTCCTAATAAATATCGAAAAAACGGGAATTAAATCAGTCAATTTTGCGGAAAAACTTCTCAGCCGTATGCAAGTTGCAACGGTTCCTGGAATTGCTTTTGGTAATGACCAAAGTATTCGCATAAGCTACGCAACCAGCTTGCCTGTCATAAAAGAAGGTCTTGATCGGCTTGAGGAATTTTGCCGAGCTCATTAATCATATAAAGAGTAAAATAATTATTAGCAAATTGTAAGCATTCCGCCAAATTATATGGCTACATGCTTCCTCAATTGACAACCCAGATACCTGGCCCAAGGTCTCGTCTTCTGGGTGAGCAGTTGGCTCGATATGAATCTAGAAATATTACCTTTGTCTCCGATGAGTTTCCAATTTTCTGGGACAGGGCTGAGGGTTCTAATGTTTGGGATGTAGATGGAAACTGTTACCTTGATTTAACTTCAGCTTTTGCTGTTTCTTCACTAGGTCATAGAAATCCGAAAATAATTAAAGCCTTAAGTAGCCAGGCTAATAAGCTATTACACGGCATGGGTGATGTTCACCCTACAGAACTTAAAGTTGAGTTGTGTAAAAAAATTAGCGAGATAACTTTCGAAAAGTGGACAGGAAAAGTTGGTAAATCGATTTTGAGCTCCAGCGGAAGTGAGTCTATAGAAAGTGCTCTGAAAACAGCGTTTTTAGCTACCGGTAAAGAAGGAATTATTTGCTTCGAGGGTTGCTACCACGGAACCAGCATTGGAACGTTAGCAGCCAGTGGACTGCCGAGATTTAGAGAGCCATTTTCGAAACAGATTAATCAACATGGATATGTGGCACCTTATGGTTCACAAGGATTGCCTCAATTGCTTGATTTAGTTAAGTCCAATAACATCGGTGCAATTATTGTTGAACCTATTCTAGGAAGAGGTGGAAAAATTGTTCCGGATGATGAATTTTTACCCGCACTTAGGACCATCTGTGATGAACATAAAATAATCCTTATTACTGATGAGATTTATACGGGCTTTAACCGAACGGGAAAACTTTTCGCAAGTGATCACTGGAATGTTGTCCCCGATATTATCTGCCTTGGGAAAGCATTAGCCGGTGGTTTTCCTTTATCAATTTGTACCGCTAAATCAGAGATAATGGATTTCTGGCCAGAGTCTGATGGAGAGGCTATTCATACTTCCACTTTTTTAGGAAACCCCCTTGGCTGTGCAATGGCTTTAGAATCAATCTCTATTCACTCAGATCCATCAATTTCTGATAAGGTTAACCAAAAGGGTCTACTCTTTAGAACGGCTTTGGATGATATTTCTCACAACTCTAAAGGTAAGATTAGAGGTCTTGGATTAATGCTGGGAATCGAAATATTAAATGAATCTGGCAATCCTAATGGGGAACTTGCCTCAGCCATAATCAAGGATTCGTTGAGGTCTGGCATCATAACACTAGCTGATGGACCGGCCGGTCATGTGTTGGCCATAGCTCCTACTTTTTGTATTTCAGAGGAAGAAATAGAATGGTTTGTTAATTGGCTCGAGAAAAGGCTTAGGCTTTCCAACTGAGTGCTCCCTTTTTCCAGGCATAGAGATATGCAATAAGGAGAATTCCCACAAAACCAGACATGCTCAAAAAGACCATTTTTGCCTGCCCGGCTTCGATGAATGAATTAAAAGAAACCGCCCAAGGATACATAAAAACTACCTCTATATCAAAAATTACAAATAGCATTGCTATGACGTAAAATTTTACACTAAATCTTGGCTTAGCTTCTCCGATTGGGAGCATCCCACACTCATAAGCACTATCTTTAATCTGATTTGATTTGGCGCTTTTACCTAATAAGACGCTGACCAAGAGAGTCGAAACTGCAAAACCAGTTGCAATTCCTAGTTGTATTAATACCGGTATGTATTGATCTAACATTCTATTTCAAAATAACGAATACTTCCCGGTAATTATCAACAAAACTATTCAATAAAAAAGGCAGGAACACTTTTGTGTTCCTGCCTGTAAATGTTTTTATTTATTTTACGCTTGTTGTTTAGCTTGTTGAGCAGCTATGTAGGCACTTGAAGCCTGCTCAATTCCATCTAAACCTTTGTAACTCTTGCCCTTCTTTTCTACTAAACCTCTAGTGACAAGATTTTGAAGTTTTTCATATGCGCGTAAGCGAAGCATTTCTTCTCCACCGCTAACGGCATTTTTTTCTTTTAGATTTTCATACACAAGCTCAAACAAGTTATTAAATTCAAGAGCTGTATCGTTTTCGTTGAGCACAACAACCAATTCGTCGGTTACGTGATCAGGTATTCTCCGGGAAAACCGGGTTCTGCGTGTTGTAGCCATATTTAATTTTATTTTATCACAACCGCTTCTCAAATACCACGTTTAAAGACTCATTTGAAAGCCGAATGGCGTTGAGATTCGATTGGGGCGCGTATTATAGCTGCAAAAATCAAAAAAACCAGTTTCTTTTGTTTATTTTTTATTAAAAGGACGTTTTTAGGTCTCCTATAGCCCATAATCCTTTGGAGTTAATTAGAAAAACCTCCCTGCTGACCGGATATATCGCATCTAGAAACATCTGATAAAATGTTTTTTTATATGTGTTTAAGCGATTTTTGTCCGCAGACATAACCAAAATAGTGCTTCGATTAGGAATAATTACCCACAAATCAGAGCCAAAGTTTTCTTTAAAAAGATCACGAAATTGCTGTGTATTTACTGAACTAACAATTGCCGGATTATCGGACTGAATGAGGGCATATTCAATTTTACCAGTTGAATCTTTAATATATTCAGGTTTAACGGATTTGATGACAGATGTTGCATTAATAAGAGCTTTATCCCTAAATTCTTTCCAACCTTTACTAAATTTATGCCTGAATTCTTCGGCTTTGAAATAATTTAGCCCTAATTCGCCAAAGTATCCTGCGCTGTAAACGGTGTGACGAGCATCTGGAATCATCATGACCACTTCAGATCTCATATATTTGGGCTGTATAATTAAAATCGGAGGAGGCGATTT
>CEUH01040407.1_pt1 | contig 18741 bp, 18 predicted proteins | sample 356461 | NCBI WGS metagenome assembly CEUH01 (sample SAMEA2623275, study PRJEB7988) | marine metagenome | isolation source: saline water (ENVO:00002010), including
TATAATAATTAGCATTATATACTAAATCGTCTCCTAATGATTTAGTTTGTCCAAATATATACACTTCTTCATCTGAGTTTAATTCTACAAAATATGACTGATCGTAAAACTCTGTTCCAAAATAAGTGGAGTTAATAATTAAGTTGCCGTCAGACGAAACATGTGTAATGAAGGCATCAGCTCTTACAGAGTCTTGATAGTTGCTTTGGAATGCATTAGAAGAACTTGGAAAGTTATATGAGTTTGTTCCTCCTGTCAGAAAAACATTATCATTTTTATCAATAGCTAAAGAATATACAGCATCGTCCCTATTACCTCCAAGAAAAGAACTCCAAATTAAGGTGCTTAACTGATTGTCTAACTTTAAAACACAACCTTCTTGTTGTCCATTGTGTGTTTTTTGAAAAGAATTTGTAATTGGAAAGTCAGTAGAGTAGGTGCAAGTAGCTAAATACACATTATTATTTTTATCAATATCAATTTCACCTCTAACTTCATCAGCATAATTTCTTTTTAATTTTTGTGAAGTGTTTAATCCATCATTTCCTGATCCCCCTAAATATGTAGATGACAACAATGCCCCACCATTTGAGCTAATTCTACTAACAATAATATCACTACCATTAGGAAATGAAACTCCAAGACCACTTGGTGAAAATCCATTGCCTCCGCTAAATGTATTATTATAACATCCCGGTGTAGTGGGGAAGTCATCAGAGCCTGTTGTTCCGAAAACAAATAATTCATTTAGATTATTTACAATCATGCTATGTGGTAATTCATCCATACTTCCTCCAAGGTAGGTTGAATAAATTCTGGACATTCCTGAAGTATCATACTTTGTTATACCTATGTCTGTTCCTCCCATATTGTTAGAATAATTTATCTGATACGCTCCGCTGGTTGTTGGATATCCTATCCCAAATACAGTACTACCAGAGTATAAGAATCCAGCATTGTCATAGGTTGCTGTATATCCAAAATTATCAGCTACTGAACCTGAGTAAGTTGAAAAAATTAGTGCGGGATCTATGATTAATTTATGATTTTTATCGTATCCATTAGGGAAATCGAATGTTATAGTATTATTTTTTAATTTAAAATTAGACTTAACTTCTAAAGTATCATCATTGATTATTTGATACGAAAATGGTTTTAACTCAAGAATTTCATTTATAGTGGTTGAGATAATTAGATTTTCATTTTTTAAATATATTTCATTGTGACCTTTATATTTTAATTTAATTTTTTTGGTTTGAGTGCCAGGATAAACAATTAAATCATATTTTAGTAACCCATTTGAAGAATACATATTTAAATCTATTCCTTGATATATATTTTTATGTGCTAAAGTTTTAAAAGAATATACTTTTTCTGCCCAATTTTCAGTGTTGTAATAATTTTCATAATAATTGCTTTTATTTAACAATTCAATTGTTGAGTTTTTATTATAATTCATAAAACTTACTGACAACGAGTGGGCGTCAATCCAATCTTCTTTTCTTGATAAATTATGTCTTTCTTGTAGTTGTTTATTATTGTAAAAAGCATAAGTAAATTTCCCTTTTTCAATAAAAATAGCTCCTGAGGGGACCTTAACTTTAGAATAAACTGATTTAGGAAGTTGTCTCTTGTTTTCAATAAAACAATAATTATCTTGAGAAGAACTAATAATAGATATCCCCATTAAAAGGCTTATGAGCCAAAGAGATATTTCTCTGTTATTTTCCATTTCGTTATTTTACAAAATTAAGAAGAATATTAGTGTATTTGTCCTTAATTTTATTAAATGCTTCAGTGTTTTCTTTTTTTAGAGGTAATGAAGGAGGAAGTGTTTGTTTGAATGGATCAACGTGCTTACCGTTAACCATAAATTCATAATGCAAATGAGGTCCAGTCGAATATCCTGTACTCCCTACATATCCAATTACATCCCCTTGTGTGACATAAGATCCCTTTGAGATACCTTTCTTATATTTTGACAAGTGAGCATAAAGAGTTGTATATTTATCATTATGTTTTACGATTAAACATTTACCATATCCGCCTTTCCATCCACAAAAAGCAATAGTACCATTAGCGGTAGTCATCACTGGGGTTCCTGTTTTTGCGGCATAATCAACACCGTTATGTTTTTTCCATTTACCAGAAATTGGATGCTTTCTGTGTCCAAATCCTGAACTAACTCTTGCAAAGTCTACCGGGGACATCAGAAAAGCACTTCTTAAATTATTTCCGTTACTATCAAAATAATCAACAAATTTCTCATTTTCTTTAAAACGAAAAGCATTGATTGTTTTTCCCTTGTGAGTAAATGAAGCGGCAAACACTTTCCCAATACCAACACATTTATTGTCAACATATTTTTCTTCAAAATATATTGCAAATGAGTCATTAGCTTGTAATTGCACAAAATCGATAGACCAAGCGTATATTTTGTTTGCTAAAATATCAACTAGTGCAGGAGCTTTTTCTTCTCCTAATTTTTTTGATATAGAATACCAAAGTCCACCACCTTGATTAATAGTACCTTTAATAATATTTGTTTTTGTAATGACTTCTTTTTTCCCTTCTTTAACAATTATAGTGTCTCTAAAGTCAAAAACAACGTATTCTATTTTAGATTTTTGATAAATAAAACATTTTGCCGTAGAATTTGAGTCCTTAGAACAAATCACATTGTAAGTTTTTCCACTTTGTATATTTCTTAAATCAAATATATTTTTAGACGCTTGTTCTAACCTATAAATGTCTGTATTGCTAATATTGTATTTTCCCAATATTTGACCTATTGCTTGACCTGGACTTATTACGCCTGTAATTACCGAGTAATCGCTTGTTTCATAGATAATACTATCTTTATTTTCTTTGTTGTTTTTTGGAACTCCTTTTTCAATGATCTCATCAATTGTGGGAGGAATAAAAGTTGTAGTATCTGTATTTACTACATTGTTTACTGTGTTATCTTGCTTAGAACTTTCTTTATCATCGCAATAGACATATAAGATTATAATTAATAGAGTTGTTGTGACAAAAGTTAGGAGCTTTCGCATATAAATGTAATGTAGTTTAGATTTACTACGCCAAAATACTGATAATTAGTACTAAATTTGATTAAAATTTAATCAGTTATTGACAATGGAAATTTAATATTTTTTACACTTGTTATTACAGCGTCAATACTTCCAACCCAAATTCCAAGTTCAACTTTTACTAATAAACGATTTTTATCGTCTGAAAACCAAATTGTTAAATCATCTTCATTTTTAAACACTCTTCCAACCTGAACATTTGGAGAAAACTTAAGGCATTTAATATCTCCAATTTTTGTTCGAATAGTTTCTTTGCCTAAATATGATACAGGCATCCGATAAATCTTTTCATCAATAAAAAGATTAATAAATATAGGTTTATTTTTTTTGAAATTTGACGAATTAATAGTTCTTCCATAAATAAAGGCTGACACCATATCAAAACTTTTTGATTCACATTTAAATTTCCCTCTCTGTGTATTCACACTCTTTAGCCCATGATTAAATAAATATTCTTGATTTATTAAATGTCCTCCTTCATTATTATCTCGTTTAAAGTATTTTGGTAAAAGTGTTTGATTATCAATGATTGATTCATACCTGTTTCTCACAGGAAAAAATAAATCTACAAAAGAGTTACTACCACCGCTCGCAATGACTTTTGTTTCCGATTTGTTTTGTGATAAAACATACTTAGCGTGTCCTCCACCAAAAACACCATAACTAATTTGATAAGTACAAGACTCTCCGTCGGAGAACGGAAGTTCAGTATCTTGCGCAAAAGATATATGGTTAATTAAAGAAAAAAGTAATAAAAACCTTTTCATGAATTAACAATATTACAAATTTTCTATAATTTATTAAAATAATTATTTATACGTATCTTTGCAGATATAAATTATGAAAAAAGACAATAAATATACCCCGGGACCATTTTTATCACTCATAAATTCTCCGTCTGATTTAAGAAAGTTTCACAAAAACGATCTTCCTCAAATCTCTGAAGAGTTAAGACAGTTTATTATTGATGTTGTTTCTGAAAAAGGAGGTCATTTTGGGGCTAGCTTAGGTGTCGTTGAGTTAACTGTTGCATTGCACCACACATTAAATACACCTTCAGATCAATTAGTTTGGGATGTAGGTCATCAAGCATATGGGCATAAAATTTTAACTGGTAGAAGAGATGTGTTTCATACAAATAGAGTATACAAAGGTATTAGTGGTTTCCCAAAAAGATCTGAGAGTGTTTATGACACATTTGGTGTAGGCCATTCGTCAACTTCCATCTCCGCTGCCTTAGGAATGTCATTAGCCTCTAAGTTAAAAAATGATTTAGACAAACAACATGTTGCGGTAATTGGTGATGGATCTATGACTGGAGGGATCTCTTTTGAAGGTTTAAATCACGCAGGAACTGAGGATACTAACATTTTAATAATTTTAAATGATAATTGTATGTCTATAGATCCCGCTGTTGGAGCCTTAAAGGAATACTTGACAGATATAGCTACCTCAAAAACATACAATAAGGCAAAAAATAAAATTTGGAAGATACTAGGAAAAATAAGTAAGTTCGGTCCAAACGCTCAAAAAGTAGTTCAGAAAGTAGAGGGAGCGGTTAAATCTTCAATACTTGGAGAAAGTAATTACTTTGAATCATTAAACTTTAGATATTTTGGTCCAATTGATGGTCATGACGTTATTCACTTGTCTGATGTACTAAAGGATTTAAAAAACATTCCTGGTCCAAAGATACTACATTGTATTACAGAAAAGGGAAAAGGATATAAGCCAGCTGAAAAAGGAGACTCAACAAAATGGCATGCGCCGGGGCTGTTTAATAAAAAAACTGGAGAAATTTTATCTTCTTCTAAAAAAAATACCCCACCAAAATATCAAGATGTTTTTGGTGAAACAATAATTGAATTAGCTAAAAAGAATGATAATATTGTAGGTGTTACACCGGCTATGCTTTCTGGATCATCAATGAATAAAATGCTTAAGGTAATGCCCGAGAGAGTATTTGACGTTGGCATCGCTGAACAACATGCTGTTACTTTTTCTGCTGGATTAGCAACGCAGGGGATGATTCCATACTGCAATATTTATTCTACATTTATGCAAAGAGCATATGATCAAGTTATACATGACGTAGCTTTACAAAACCTAGATGTAATTTTCTGCTTGGACAGAGCGGGATTTGTTGGAGCAGACGGAGCTACTCATCATGGAGCATTTGATTTATCTTATTTTAGATGTATACCGAATATGATTGTCTCTGCCCCAATGAATGAAAAGGAATTACGAAACTTAATGTATACTGCACAACTACCAAACAAAGGTCCTTTTTCTATTCGATACCCTAGAGGCAATGGTGTGATGACAGATTGGAGAACCCCATTTGAAGAAGTTGAAATTGGCAGAGGTAGAAAAATTAAAGATGGAAAACAAGTCGCGATTTTATCAATAGGACACACTGGAAACTTTGTTTTAGAAGCAGATATTGATTTTGTTAAGCAAGGGTTGGATATAGCTCATTTTGACATGAGGTTTGTTAAGCCAATTGATAAAGATTTGCTACATGAGGTTTTTCAAAATTTTAATAAAATTATAACTATTGAAGACGGATGTTTGAACGGAGGTTTTGGATCCGCAGTACTTGAATTTATGTCTGATAATAATTATTCATGTGAGGTAATTAGACTTGGTATTCCAGACACATTTATACACCATGGAACTCAAAAAGAATTATATAAAGAGTGTAATTTTGATGTAAGTGCGATTAATAAATCTGTTCATAAATTAATTAATAGAGAGGCTCAAGTTGTATAAATTAAATAGATTCAAAATCTATTGTAAGTTAATATTTTAATTATTTTAAAATAAAATCTTCCATAAATTTCGTAGTGTAATTACCTTTTCGAAAATCTTCGTTTTTCATTAATTGTTTATGAAAAGGAATTGTTGTTTTAATTCCCTCAATAATAAACTCATCTAAAGCTCTTTCCATTTTTTGTATTGCTTCTTCTCTTGTCTGTGCTACAGTTATGAGTTTTGCGATCATGGAATCATAAAATGGAGGTATCATATAATTTGCATATACATGAGTATCGATTCTAACTCCATGTCCACCTGGCGAATGGAAAGAGGTAATCTTCCCTGGGGATGGTCTGAAATTATTATGAGGATCCTCCGCATTTATTCTACATTCTATTGCATGTAACTGTGGTGTATAATTTTTCCCGGAAATTTCAGCACCTGCAGCCACTTTAATTTGTTCTCTAATCAAGTCATAATCAACTACCTCTTCAGTAATAGGATGTTCAACTTGAATTCGTGTATTCATTTCCATAAAGTAGAAATTTCTATGTTTATCTACTAAAAATTCCACGGTACCAACGCCTTCATATTTTACAGCTTCAGCAGCTTTAATAGCTGCTTCTCCCATATCTTTTCTTAATTTTTTTGTCATAAAAGGTGAAGGAGTTTCCTCGACTAATTTTTGGTGTCTTCGTTGTACAGAACAATCTCTTTCTGATAAATGAGCTGCTTTTCCTCTTTGATCCCCAATGATTTGAATTTCAATGTGCCTTGGGTCCTCAATAAACTTTTCCATATACATCCCATCGTTTCCAAATGCTGCTTTAGCCTCTTGTTTTGCACTGTCCCATGCGTCTTTCAGATTATTTTCGTCCCATACTAATCTCATACCTTTACCTCCTCCTCCTGCAGTTGCTTTTAACATAATTGGATACCCAACTGAGTAAGAAGCTAATTTTTTACATTCTTCAAAATTTTTAATTATACCATCTGATCCAGGAATTGTTGGTACACCTGCTTTTTTCATTGTTTCTTTTGCGGCAGCCTTGTCTCCCATTCCATCAATCATTTTGGGTGATGCACCTATAAATTTTATCCCATTTTCGTTACAAATTTTTGAGAAATTAGAATTTTCAGAAAGAAATCCGTATCCGGGATGAATTGCATCTGAGTTAGTTATTTCTGCAGCTGCGATAATATTTGGTATTTTTAAATAAGATTCTGAACTTGCTGCAGGTCCAATACAAACTGCTTCGTCTGCGAATCTAACGTGAAGGCTATCAGCGTCAGCTTTAGAGTAAACGGCTACTGTTTTTATGCCCATTTCTTTGCAGGTACGAATAATTCTCAACGCGATTTCACCTCTATTGGCAATTAATATTTTTTTAAACATATTATATAATTAAGATGGGTCAACTAAAAATAGTGGTTGATCAAACTCAATAGGAGTAGCGTCATCTACTAGAACTTTAATAATAGTTCCAGAAATTTCTGACTCGATTTCATTAAAAAGTTTCATAGCCTCAATAATACAAATTGTGTCTCCTTCACTAATAGTGTCTCCTACATTAACAAATGATGGTTTTTCTGGAGATGAACTTCTATAAAAAGTACCAATCATCGACGATTTGATAGTTAAATATTTAGAATCATCATCTTTTTTTTCTTTGTTTACGGGAGCATTAGTATTTGTGGGATTTTCTATTGGTAGCGTTGGTGATGGAGTTGCGAGAATTTGAGATGTATTAGGGACAACATGCGCAGGAGCTGACTGTTGTATGATAGTAGTGGGAGGATCTACTTCTCCTCTCCTTTTCTTTGCTGGAGATTTTATTGAAAGTTTTACACCTTCAAACTCTAAGTCTACCTCCGTAGCGCCGGATTTAGCTACAAATTTTATAAGATCTTGTATTTCTTCTAATTTCATCTTTTTACTCATTTTTATCTATGTTATTTATAATCTTAAATGATTTATGTTTTATTAATACACAAAAATAGTATTATTTATTTTAATCGTACGCCCATTTTAAATATATGGATCCCCATGTGAATCCTCCTCCAAAAGCGGCAAGTATAATATTGTCACCTTTATTTAGTTGGTTTTCCCATTCCCACATACATAATGGTATTGTACCGTTTGTTGTATTTCCGTATTTTTCAATATTTAACATTACCTTATCATCTCCCACACCCATTCTTCTAGCAGTAGCGTCTATGATTCGCTTATTTGCCTGGTGTGGTATTAGCCAATTAACGTCATCTGATTGTAAATTATTTCGTTTCATAATTTGTTCTGAAACATCTGCCATTCCTTTTACAGCCGCTTTAAATACAGGTTGCCCATCTTGAAACACATAATGCTCTTTGTTATCTATTGTTTGATAAGAAGCCGGTCTTGCGGACCCTCCCGCTTTCATATGTAAAAAATTTCTACCAGATCCGTCACTTTTTAATATAGAGTCTTGAACACCATATCCTTCTTTTGTAGGTTCCATTAGCACTGCTCCTGCGCCATCTCCAAATATAATACATGTTGTTCTATCGGTATAGTCAACAATTGAGGACATTTTATCCGTTCCAACAACGATAATTTTTTTATAAGAACCAGTCTCTATAAACTTCGAAGCTGTTGCGACAGAATATAGAAACCCAGAGCACGCGGCCATAATGTCGTAGGCAAATGCATTTATGGCTTTTACTTTGTCAGCGATAATACATGCTGTTGAGGGAAAAATCATATCTGGTGTTGCTGTTGCACATAAAATTAAGTCTATTTCCTCTGGTTTTGTATTTGTCTTTTTTAATAGTCCTTTAATTGCCTCTGCTCCCATGTCTGAAGAGGCCAAACCATCTCCTTTTAATATTCTCCTTTCTTTTATTCCTGTCCTAGTTGTTATCCATTCATCATTAGTATCGACCAAAGATTCTAACTCAGTATTAGTTAAAATATAGTCAGGAACATATCCTTGAATTCCAGTGATTGCTGCGGTGATTTTAGTCATTATTGTATAGTTTCTTTAATTTTAGTTCCCAAATCTGCTTCTACAACGTCTTTGGTTAATTTTATCATATTTTTAATAGCAATTTCATTTGAAATTCCATGTCCGATTATTACAGTTTTACTTAGTCCTAATATTGGAGTCCCTCCATAATTTTCATAATTAAATCTTTTGAAGTATTCATCCTCATAACCTCTTTTTTTAATAAGCGTGTAAAAAGCTTCCATTTCTTTTAATATAATGTTTCCAGTAAAACCATCACACACAATCACATCTGATTCGTCAGAAAAGATATCTCTGCTTTCAATGTTTCCAATAAAATTGTAATCATTAGTGCCCTCCATTATTGGAAAGGTTGATTGAGTTAACATATTTCCCTTTGTTTTTTCTTTTCCTATGTTTAGGAGTCCAACTTTAGGATTTGAAATTCCACATACATGTTTTGCAAATAATGATCCTAAAACACCAAATTGATACAATACATCTGGTTTGCAATCTGCATTAGCTCCAACATCTAGAAGTATACCGACCTGACCATTCTCTTTTGGAATGAAAGTTGAAATACAAGGTCTTAAAACACCACTAATTGCTTTTACAGTAAAAAAACCTCCTGCGAACATAGCTCCTGTATTTCCGGCAGATGCAAATCCATTAATTTTTCCATTTGATAAATATTTAAAACCTGCGGCGATACTTGAGTTGGGTTTGTTTTTTAGAGCTTTAACAGCGTGTTCTCCCATTTCTATTTTTTCAGTACAGTCAACAATATCAAAATTATTTGTAGGAAAATTATGTAAATTTAGTTCATTAATGATATCAATTTTATTTCCAAACAACACAATTTTAACATTTTTTTGTAATTCTTTGGATGCTAAAATTGCGCCATGAATGGTTTTTTGTGGAGCAAAATCTCCACCCATAGTATCTAGACCAATTTTCATATAGAGTTTATAGTCTTAAAAAACTATAAAAAGAGATTATTCTGAAAACAATTTACCACGATAATAAATTTTACCTTCATGCTCATAAGCTCTATGGTATAAATGTGATTCTCCTGTTTCTTTACAAGTTTTGATTGTTTGTTCTGAAGCTTTATAGTGAGTTCTTCTTTTGTCTCTTCTTGTTTTAGAGATTTTTCTTTTTGGGTGTGCCATCTTATTTTATATTATATCCTTTATTTTTTTTAAATTGTCCCACCTGGGATCATTATTCCTTTCTTTGTTTGCATATTTGTCTAATAATAATATCATTTCTTTGTTGCATCTGTCATTTTCAACCCCGCTGTGTTCAATTTTTGATGGAATGGATAAAACAATACTTTCATAAATTAAATGTGAGACGTTTAAATGACTCTGATTTGTCTGTATGTATAATATTTCATCACTATCCTCAACTTCTCTGTCAGTCCTTTCTAACACGACATTGATTGAGTTTTTAATTGGAAGAATTATTGGGGCAGCGCACAAGTCACAATTAAAATTTAAAATATTTCCCTTAGTTTCTAGAGATAATTTCAAATTATTTCCATCTTTATATAAATTACAATTAACTTTAATTGTTGAATTTGTAATATCTGACCCGACAAATGATTCAAAGAACTTATCGTCAATATTGAATATATGCTCATGATTACCATCTTTGATACCTGAAATCCTAATGTTATAATTGAGCATTTATTCAACTTTAACTTCTCGCAAATATAGTATTTTTTAACAAATTTAGTTAAAATTGTTAATCTTCTCCCTTTTTTAAATCTAATGAATTTTCCTTTAGTAGTAAATGAGCCTTTCTTTTTTTAAATATTTCACACGCAACAAAAATAGATTCTCTGAAAGATTGTTCATTTGCAATGTTTTTGCCAGCTATATCGTACGCTGTTCCGTGCACTGGTGAGGTTCTTATGATTTCAAGCCCAGAAGTATAATTAACTCCATCGAAAAATGATAACGTTTTAAATGGAGTTAATCCCTGATCATGATACATAGACAGAATTACATCAAATTTATTTAATTTGTTAGGAACAAAAAAACTGTCGGCAGGATATGGCCCAAAAGCAAGTATGTTGTCAAATTCTTTTGATTTTTGTATCGCTGGAATAATAATTTTTTCTTCTTCATTTCCCATAGCTCCATTTTCCCCTGCGTGAGGATTAAGTCCAATAACAGCAATTTTAGGTTTTCTAACTCCAAAATCTTGGATAAGTGTTTTGTTAATACTTTTTAATTTTTCAATAATTATCCTCTCTGATAGTAAGCTAGGAACTTTTGACAGTTGCACATGCGATGTGACAAAAGCTATTTTCATGTATTCACTTACCATCATCATAACAGCTTTTCCATTAAAGTTTTCTTCTAAATATTCTGTGTGACCAATAAAATTTTCATATGTTTTTTTTATGGACGACTTGTTAATAGGAGCGGTTACAAGAACATCGATATTTTTGTTTTTCAACGCTGCTTTAGCTTTTTCCAATGAAATAAAAGCATATTTTCCGGAGTCTAATGTGGACTCTCCAATTTTTATTTGAACGTCATCTTCCCAACAATTAAGAAGATTTGCTTGCTTATCATTAACCTCATTAAAATTATTGACTATGTTAAAGCTAAAGTTTTTGATTTCGTTTACTTTTTTATGATATGAGGCTGTTTTAGCAGACCCAAAAATAATTGGAGTATAGAAATCGAGTATTCTTTTGTCCATGAAGGTTTTATAAATTATTTCCATTCCGATTCCATTTATGTCTCCAACTGAAATACCAACTCTAATTTTTTTTCGACTTTTATACATTTAATATCTATTTTTTATAAAATTATAAATTAATCTCACTCCCATACCAGTCGCTCCCTTACCTCTATATCCATACTTTGTTTTTGAGTAAACACCAGGCATATCAATATGTACCCAAGGGTATTCGGTAAAATGAGCTAAAAATTTTCCCGCAGTGATTGCTCCACCATAAGGTCCCCCAATATTTTTTATGTCAGCAATGTCAGACTTAATTAATTCATCATAATCAGACCAAAAGGGTAGCTCTGCTAATCTTTCGTGTGTTTCATCTCCAGATTTTTTAAGCTCATCATGATCTTTTTTAGAGTCTTTATGCATACTAACCAGTCCATAATGTCCAATTGCAGCTTTTGCAGCCCCTGTAAGTGTAGCAAAATCAATAACTAACTCGGGATTGTATTTTTTAGCGTATGATAAGGCGTCTGCTAAAATCATTCTGCCTTCCGCGTCAGTATTTAACACTTCAACAGTTGTTCCGTCAAACATAGTTATAACATCCCCAGGTGCATAAGCATTACCAGATGGTCTATTGTCTGTAGCTGGAATCAATGCTATTACATAAGCTGGTATTTTATTTGAGGCAATTGCATTAATTGCTCCAATAATGGTTCCCGCTCCACCCATATCTATTTTCATTAAGTCCATAGAGTTAGTGGTTGGTTTTAAACTTAATCCCCCTGTGTCGTAAACAATTCCTTTACCAACTAATACTATAGGTTTAGTATTTTTTGCATTTTTCGGCTTCCACTCTAAAATTGTAAATGTTGGTTCATCAATACTGCCTTTATTTACTGCTAACAATCCTCCCATTTTTAATCTTTCTATCTTCTTTTTGTTAAAAATATCAACTATAATTCCATTTTTCTCAGCAGATTTTTTTGCCTCATTTGCTAATCCAGAAGCTGTTAAATGGGAGAAGGGCTGATTAATTAAGTTTCTTGTCAAGTATACTGAGTTAATTATATTTTGCAATTCATGGATTTTATCATTAGGCACATGAGTCAATGAAATCTCCTTTAGTGGATGTGGATTAGGGTTTGATTTGTGTTGTGTAAATGTATAATTTGACAAAGCAAGTCCTTCTGTAATTAATAAAATGTTATCAGTTTTTTTATTTAAACAAGAAATTACAACTGATTTTTTTTTATGAAATATTGTATGAAGTTTGTCTCCGATTAATCTAATATTTTCTTTGAATTGATTTTTGTTTTTTTCTTTTTTTGGAGATACAATAGATATGATTCTGTCAAATTGATTAATGTTTACGATTTCATTTCCGTTTTTTAGCTCGCTTTCTATATGTTTTGCTTCTTTTTCAGAAAAATTTATTTCAGAAAAATTTTGTTTTTTGTCTGTTAACAGAATTAGATTATCATATTCAGAAAATGATTTTTTCTTTTTTAGTATAATATTCATATAATTAGTATTTTTGAACACACAAATTTAACTAAATTTATGAATAGTCAAGAGCTCATACGAAGAGCTTTAAATAGGGATTTTTTATCCCAGATGGAGGGTCAATATCTTTACGAAAATTTACCAACCACTGATTTAATGTTAATAGCAAATGAGCTTCGTCAGGACTCTGTGCCTGGAGATATTGTAACTTGGCAAATTGATAGAAATGTAAATACGACAAACGCCTGTGTTGCAAATTGTAAATTTTGCAATTTTTTTAGACATCCAAAACATTCTGAGGTATATGTTACATCCATTGAACAGTACAAGAAAAAAATTGATGAAACAATAAGATTTGGAGGAGATCAAATATTAATACAAGGAGGTCATCACCCAGACTTAGGACTTGATTATTACACTGGTCTATTTAAAGAGTTAAAAACACTTTATCCAAACATAAGACTTCACGCACTAGGGCCTCCAGAAATAGCTCATATTTGCAAAATAGATAATTTAACTTATAAAGAAACTTTATCCTCATTAAAAGAATCTGGAATGGACAGTTTGCCAGGGGCGGGTGCTGAAATTCTAAATGATAGAGTTAGAAGAGTGATTAGCAAAGGTAAATGTTCAGGGAAAGTTTGGCTTGACATTATGAGAGAAGCTCACAAACTGGATATTACTACATCTGCTACAATGATGTTTGGTCATATTGAAACGATTGAGGAGAGGTTTGAACATTTAGTGTTAATTAGAGAAGTCCAGTCTGAAAAACCAGCAGACGCAAAAGGATTCAATGCTTTTATTCCTTGGCCGTATATGGATGATGGAACTTTGTTAAAAAAAGTAAGAGGAATTAGCAATACTGTAACTGACGATGAATATATAAGAACTTTAGCAATATGTAGAATTATGCTTCCCAATATTAATAATATTCAGGCTTCATGGCTTACGGTTGGAGCAAAAACAGCCCAGATATGTTTGCATGGTGGAGCTAACGACATGGGATCCATTATGCTGGAAGAAAACGTTGTTTCTGTGGCTGGAGCACCACATCGATTTACTTCTAACGACATACAACAATGCATAAAAGAAGCTGGTTTTCGACCCCAACTAAGGAATCAGGAATACGATTATAGAGAATTACCAGAGTTAATAGAACAACAAGTAATAGATTATTAGAATGTTTACAGGAATTATTGAGAAAATAGCAAAAGTGATTTCTTTGGAAAAAGATGGGTCAAATTTACACATTACTTGCGTTTCATCTTTAGCTAAAGAGTTTAAAATAGATCAGAGCATTTCCCATAATGGAGTATGTTTGACCGTAGTAAATATAAATGATGAAGAATATACGTTAACAGCTGTAAAAGAAACTTTAGAATTAAGTAACTTATCTTCATTGAAGATAGATGACGAAATAAATATTGAAAGATGTATGCAGATTGGGGATAGATTAGATGGTCATATAGTTCAGGGTCATGTAGATACTATAGCAAAATGTATAGAAATATATGATGAGGGAGGATCTTGGAAATTTGTTTTTTCTCACAAGAAATCTGAAAATTTTACCGTAGAAAAAGGCTCTATTTGTGTTAATGGAGTTAGTTTGACAGTATGCGAGTCCAAGGATGATCGTTTTTCAGTCGCAATTATTCCTTATACTTTTGAGAATACAAATTTTAAAAATTTAAATATAGGAGATGAAGTTAATATTGAATTTGATATTATTGGAAAATATATTAGTAAAATGATGCGTAGACTCAGATAATAGACTATGAATAAAGAAAAACAAAAAAAATACGACATAGCATATTTAAGAATGGCTTTAGAGTGGGCAAAACTCTCTCATTGCAAGAGGAAAAAAGTCGGCGCGATTATAGTAAAAAACAGAATGATTATATCCGATGGATATAATGGAACTCCTTCTGGTTTTGATAATTGTTGTGAGGATGAAAATGGTAAAACACATTGGTATGTTTTACACGCAGAAGCAAATGCAATCTTAAAAACCGCGGGTTCAACTCATGATTGTACAGGAGCGACCTTATATTTAACTATGTCCCCATGTAAGGATTGTAGCAAATTAATACATCAATCAGGTATAAAAAGAGTTGTTTATATAAATGAGTATAAAGACCTAAGTGGAATTGAATTTTTGTTAGAAGCTAGAGTAGAAATTACTAAATTTGATACAAAAGATTTATATGAACAATAAGAATTATCAACCAATTATTTATTCTTTGATTTTAATATTAGGGATATACCTAGGAAAATTTTTAATTAATGACGTTACAATTTCAAAAAATTCTAAGTTAGAGTCTATTTTACATTTAATTGAGAAAAATTATGTTGATGGTTTTGATGTGTTAGATCATGAAGATAAAATTTTAACTTCAATAATGAAGGAACTAGATCCTCACTCAGGATATTTGCCTAAGAAAGAACAAAGTTTTGTTGAGGATGAGATGAGTGGAAGCTTCAGTGGTGTAGGCATTGAGTTTAATATTTTAAAAGATAGTATAGTAGTAGTATCTCCCATATCAGGGGGGCCCTCTGAAAAATTAGGAATACTTTCTGGGGATAGAATAGTAGAAGTAGACGGAGAAGATTTTGCCTCTATTGGTTTAACAAATTCCATGGTAATAGAAAAATTAAGAGGTGAAAAGGGCTCAGAAGTAAATGTTAAAATTTACAGAAGAGGTGAAAGTAATTTATTAGAGTATACTATTAAAAGGGGAGAAATTCCTTTACATAGTGTAGACGCTTCTTACATGATAAATGAGGATATTGGATATTTAAAAGTAAACCGTTTTTCAGCCACTACTAATGAAGAGTTTTTCGAAGCAAGTGAAAAACTTTTGTCGTCTGGAATGAAAAAAATGATATTAGACCTGAGAAGTAATCCCGGAGGATATTTGGGATCAGCTATTTATATGTGTAATGAGTTTTTGGATAATGGAGAGCTAATTGTTTATACTGAGGGAAAATATAGAAAAAAAGAAGAAATTTTTTCTGATTACAATGGAAGATTGAAAAATATCGAATTAGTTGTAATAATTAATGAGGGCTCTGCATCTGCCTCTGAAATAGTTTCAGGATGCGTACAAGATTTAGATAGAGGAATTATAGTGGGAAACAGATCATTTGGAAAAGGATTAGTGCAAGAGGAGATAAAATTAAATGATGGATCCGCTGTTAGGATTACGACTCAAAGATATTTCATCCCATCTGGAAGAAGTATACAGAAACCATATGATATGAGTGATAAAGAATACAACACTGAGATGTATACAAGAACAAAGCAGAAATATGAAGATATGCCAGATTCTTTAAAATATACTACAAAAAACGGAAGGATAGTATATGGTGGTGGTGGCGTTACACCCGATTCAATAATAAAAATAGACAGTAGCTTAAATTATAGAGTATTTAATATGCTTCGGTCTAAAAATCTGATTACAGAATTTTGTTTAAAAGAACAAAATTCATGGAAAAATATTTCGGACAACGAAATAATTGATGAAAATATTTTGTATGATAAGTTTGTACTTTTTTTACATAACAAAAACTCAGATCTTGATATATCCATGGGAGAAAAAGAACTATCAGATTTAAAGAATTATATAAAAGCAATCCTTGTTAGGAATTTATTGGGGAAGGATGCATACTATGGAGTATTGTCTGAAAAAGATGAATACATATTAAAAGCAATTGAAATTTTAAAATAAATTATTAAATAAAATTTCATAAAAGCTGTATTGAGATATGGTGGAATTTTATGTCATAATTTAAATGTATTATGAAAAAAAAGAGTGATTTCAAATCATTAAAGGTAAGAAATCACTCAAGCAATTAAACCGTAAGAAAAAACAAAGGATTATTACATAAAATATTAGTAATAAATCGCTACAGATAAATTAAATTCATCATAAATAACATTGTCTCCCAAATTATCGAAAAACGATCCTGACCCATATCTAACATCGAACTCAGATCTGTCAATCATAATATCAGCTTTTGCCAAACCGTTTTGGATATCAGCATTAAATTCAATTTCCTTTTTAATTCCTTTTATTTCGATAACTCCGTTGATTTTGTATTTATTTTTAGATAATTTTGTAGTACTTAAAATTTCTAAATTAGCTGTTGGAAATTTCTTAACTCCAAAAAAGTCATTAGATTTTAAATGTCCTTCTAATTGTTCTTTTTGCTCACCTTCAAGGTCCGTACAAATTATCGAAGACATATCCATTATTACATTTCCACCAGTGAGTGTTTCATTTTCAAAATGTAAATGCGCATCTTTGATTTCAATATTTCCCTCATGAGAGCCAGTAAACTTTTTTCCAATCCATTTTACAGTACTTTTTGAAGTCATAACATCTTTTTTAATACTGTTTTTTGAGTGACTATGTTCTTTACTTGCGCTACATCCACAAGACTTACAAGCGTAAGTACTAAGACTTATTAATGAAAAGCAAATCAATAAGCTTAAAATTTTTAGATTTTTCATAATTTATTATTTTTGTATAATTATTTTTGTGCAAAGTTATACAAAAATTAATTAATGAGTATAAAATTTAAAAAATATTGGTTACTAATTGCTATCGTGAGTTTCTTACTCCCATTAGCAGATCCATTTTTTAATTTAAATTTGTTTAACCATTTAGTTCTTACATTAAAAATTTGTGTTCCCTTAATTCTTATTATTGAGGTTTTGAATTTAGTAATAGGAAAAATTCGATCATTACTAAATAACAAGAAAAATTAATAAGACAATGTTCAGTTTACTCCAGAATTTTTTGTACAGAACGATGACTAAAAGTGTAGAGTAAATATTATAAATGACAAAATTGTATGAACAAATCTTCTAAATTCAAATTTTTTACTTTTAATTATTTTTATTATTTAGAACTTGGTTTTTCATACACATAAAACTTTTTGACCTTTCCGTCAACAATCCAAGCGTCATGAATCTGTGAAATTTTAACTTGATTTGAGTCTATGGTTAATGTTAGCTCATGGCATGAGGTAACATATTGTTTTAATGTGTCATTTTCTGTTAATTTGTTAGCTATCATGTAATAAGTGCTCCAGTTTGGATTATTCTCTGCAAACCACTTGCTTAGGAATTCTATGTGGTCTTGAGAATTATTAAATTCTCCACCAGGAGTTAAAATTTTAATATCATCATGATTTAAGTTTTTAATTGTCTCTAAATCTTTATTGTTGTGAGCTGTTACATATTTTTCCCAAACCTTAATTGTTGATAAATCTCCTGCGTTGAGAGGAACTCTTTCTCCACTTTTGAGAATTTCATATCCAATTTTTGTGTCCTCATTTTTTTGTGGATTTGATGCGCACGAAATGATTAAAACACTAAGAAATACGTACAATAAATTTTTCATAATTATTAATTTTTTTTGGTTAAAGTTATTTTAACAAATATATTAATTTTTCTTAATTGAGATTATATCTAATCTGCGTGTGAGAAAGCTAAAATAAGATATCACAGAGACTAATTTTTATTAATTTTGTAATATGATGAGATTTCCATTTACACTATTACTCACTATACCTTTTTTTTGGTCTGGAATTTATGGTCTCATTGAAACAAAAGATGTCTCTCAATTAGATAGTGTCTATAAACAAGAAAAATATACAATAACAGTGAACTGTACAAAAGAGAATTATATGTCAAA
>CEUH01019402.1_pt1 | contig 18683 bp, 22 predicted proteins | sample 356461 | NCBI WGS metagenome assembly CEUH01 (sample SAMEA2623275, study PRJEB7988) | marine metagenome | isolation source: saline water (ENVO:00002010), including
TATTGCTATAGTTGTTTGATCAATTTCAATATTCACTAAATCTTTTTCTTCAAGTTTGTCTAAATTTGTAATTTTAAGGGTTTCAGGAATAAGATGAATGTTAAATTGGTTTTTGAAAACCTTTCCTATAGTTAAGCTACAACCGTTAATACCAATATAACCCTTCTCTAAGACATAATCCGAATAATTTTTAGAAATTGATATTTTCATATCTTTGGTATTTTCTTTCTCAAATATTTTTTTTACCTCTCCAGTAAAATGAATATGTCCTGACATAAGATGGCCACCTATTTCAGATGAAGCTTTAATTGATCTTTCTAAATTTACAATGTCACCCTTTGAAATATTTTTTAAGTTAGTTTTAAGTAATGTTTCTTCTATGACATCAAATTTAAGATTTGTAATACCATTATCTTTTGATGTAAGACAGACTCCGTTTACTGAAATGCTAGCACCTTTTTTTAAGCCCTTATTAAAGTTTTTTGGTGTTGATATATGAATGCGAATGAAATCATTAAAATTCTGTACCTTTGATACTTTTGCCTTGTGAGAAACTATGCCAGAAAACATCTATGCCCCCCATTCGTTTCTATAGGCTTGAAGTCTCTCAAGATGTGTTTCATATCCTGAGTTAGATTGAGAATATGTAATCAAAGTATCTAAATTAATTATAGATATTACTTGCATGCCAAACTCTTCTTCAAGTTCTCTTCTAGCAGAAAGATTTCCGCTTCCTCTTTCTTGTCTATCTAAGCCAACCATCATTATCTTTGGAGTTGCTCCAGTTGATTTGATCATCTTTATAGATTCTTTAGCAGCAGTGCCAGCTGATATGACATCATCAACTATAAGAACATCGCCAGAAGGGTTGTTGCCAATAATTGTTCCACCCTCACCATGATCTTTAATTTCTTTGCGATCAAATGATAAAGGATATTTAAAACCATCTTTATCAAAAATCATGGCAATTATTGAACCAAGAAAAATACCTTTATATGCAGGCCCATATATACAATCAAATTTTAAATTAGCGGCATTAATTGCATGTTTGTAGCACTCTGCAAGCTCATAAAGATATCCACCATTAAGCATTCTGGCTGCATTAAAAAAATAAGGGCTTTTTCTTCCAGATTTTAGTGTGAAGTTACCAAATTCTAGAACTTTGGCATTTAAAGATAATTCAAGAAATTTTTTTTGATAGTCTTCCACTTATTTCAAACAGGCTTTTTGTTTTTCAATAATATCAGCAATAGCAGAACTTCCAAGCTCTAATATCTGATTTAATTGATCTTTTGTGAAAGGTGCTTCCTCAGCAGTGCCTTGAATTTCTATGAGTTCAAGCGAATCTGTCATAACAAGGTTTAAATCTGTTTCAGCATTACTATCCTCTTTATAATCAAGGTCAAGGATAACTTCATCATTTAATATACCTAATGAAACTGCAGCTATGTGTCGCTTAATTGCTCTATGATCGTCATGATGATTTTGTAAAGCTAAGAATAATGCGACACAACCGCCTGTAATGGAAGCAGTTCTGGTGCCTCCATCTGCTTGGATTACATCACAATCAACATTAATAGTTTTTCCTTTAATATATTTTAGATCTACCGCTTGTCTTAGCGACCTACCAATTAATCTTTGGATCTCTTGAGTTCTGCCGCTTTGCTTACCTCTTGCAGCTTCTCTACTCATTCTTTCATTGGTCGATCTAGGAAGCATGCCATATTCTGCAGTAACCCAGCCCTCGTCACTACCTTTCATCCATCTAGGGACATTAGTATCAATGGTAGCTGTACAAATTACTTTTGTATTTCCAAAAGAAACTAATACAGAGCCTTCGGCATGCATATTAACATTGGGTTCAATCGTTATATCTCTTAGTTGATTAAGCTTTCGGTTGTTGCTTCTTTCCATAATTTGATCCTATGGATGATTATCCAAATATTAAGATAAATTCTCTTTAACAATTTTGCTGACTAAGCCCATATCAGCGGTTCCAGCAGGAATAGAATTTTTTAGAATACCCATGACTTTACCCATGTCTTGCATAGAAGTAGCACCGGATTCTGCAATGGCACTAGAAACTTTTTCAGAAATTTGAGATTCGTCTAACTGTGCTGGCTTGTATTTAGACAAGACATTAACTTCAAGCTGTTCTTTTTCAGCAAGATCTGATCTGCCGCCACTTGTAAATTGAGCAATAGAATCATTTCTTTGTTTAATCATTTTATTGATAATGGATAGAGCTTTTGCATCATCAACAGTTTCTTGATTATCAATTTCAAACTTTTGAACTTCTGATTTAAACATTCTTAAAGTGTCGCGAGTCATATCATCTTTATCAAGCATTGCTTGTTTAAGATCAGATTGAATTTCAGAAAGAAGGGTCAAGATTATCTAAAGGATCTTTGTCTTGGGAAAGAGAACTTTCTATTTGATTTTCTAGCACGTTTAACAGCTGCTGCCATTAATCGCTTTCTTTTTTCAGTTGGTTTTTCATAGAACTCTCTTGCTCTAATCTCAGGGACAATTGCTGCTTTTTCGCAGGCACGCTTGAACTTTCTAAGACCAATGTCAAAATGTTCTGTTTCTTTTATTATAATTGAAGGCATAATGTGACGCGTAGTTTAGGCTGTAATTAGAAAATTTGCAAAACATTTTATTAAAAATTTATGAAAACTTTAGGAATTGAAACTTCTTGCGATGAAACCGCTATTGCAATATATGACACTGAAAATGGCATTATTGGTGAGTCCGTATTTAGTCAGATTAAAATGCATGCTGAATATGGTGGCGTTGTCCCCGAGCTTGCATCAAGAGATCATTGTGTAAAAATTGTAACGGTTTTGGAAGAAGCTCTAGGCGATATTGATATCAATTCGATTGATCAAATCGCTTACACATCAGGACCAGGACTAATGGGAGCTTTGCTTATTGGTGAAAGCTTTGCTCAGGGTTTATCAACTGCTCTAAAAATCCCCTTATTGCCAATTAATCATCTAGAGGGGCACTTAATGTCTCCAGTTATGGAGTTTCCAGAAATACAAACCCCGTATATCTCTCTACTAGTAAGTGGCGGTCATAGCATGATTGTTGACGTTAAAGAGAGGGGTGCATATGAAATATTAGGCCAATCACAAGATGATGCTGTTGGTGAAGCTTTTGATAAAGTTGGAAAATTACTAGATCTCCCATATCCAGGAGGCCCTCATATTGAAAAACTTGCTTCAAATGGCAATCCTCATGCTTATGATTTTCCTAGGCCTATGATGCATAGCGATAATTTAGATTTAAGTTTCAGTGGATTGAAAACTTCAGTGTTGTATACCGTCAGAGATATTGAAAACATGACCGATGAGATTAAAGCAGATATAGCCGCTTCTTTTCAGCAAGCGGTTATTGATGTTTTAACTCGTAAGATTAAAAAAGCTGTTGAAGCAAGTGGAAGGTCTGATGTAATTATTGCTGGAGGTGTTGCTGCTAACAAAGCACTTCGTGCTGCTATAAAAGATCTAGAAAATTCATTAGGGATAAGAGTTTTTTATCCATCTTTAAAATATTGTGGTGATAACGCTGCAATGATTGCTTTTGTTGGATCTTTAAGATCTTCTGATAAGATTGAACCTAAGGCCTCTTATGTAAGAGCAAGATGGCCTTTAAATGAATTAATTACATGAAAGACATTATTTACATAAAAGATCTTCGAGTAAAAACGATCATAGGTATATTTGATTGGGAAAGAAAAGTTAAACAAGAAGTAAGCATTGATTTAGAGTTCCCATTTGACTGTAAAAAGGCAGCTGCGACAGATTCAATTGTAGATACAGTGGATTATAAAGCCATTGCAAAAGGCGTAATAAAATTTGTAGAAGAGTCATCATTTCAACTTCAAGAAACTCTTGCTGAAGGCATAGCCTCTTTAGTAAAAAATGAATACGGAGTTGAATCAATAAAGCTAAGGGTATCAAAACCTGGAGCTATAAGAGGCTCAAAAGATGTTGGCCTAATTATTTATAGATAATGCAATATTTCTTATCCTTAGGAAGTAACATAAATGCTGAAGCAAATATCATTTTTGCTATCGAGCAATTAAATAAAATATTAACAAATACCAAATTTTCATCTATTCACAAAACTAAAGCCGAAGGATTTGAGGGTGATGACTTTTTAAATTTAGTAGTAGCAGGTGAGTCTGATCTTAATTTTGATGATCTTAATGAAAAGCTTAAAGATATTGAAAATGAATCTGGCAGAAAAAGAGATGTTCCTAAGTTTAGTGCTAGAACATTAGACATTGATATAGTTCTGCAAATCGACGAAGACGAAATATTATATGAAAGTGATGAGATAGAAAAATATTCATTTGTATCAGAGCCACTAAAAGAAGTTTTATAAATGGCAAAAAAATTTACAATTAGAAAAATTCACAGATACCTGAGTATATTTATTGCTATTCAGCTTTTGCTTTGGACAGTCTCTGGAATTTATTTTGCATTTAATAAAATTGAGATGGTTAGGGGAGAGCAATATCGATTGCCATTAGAGACCGAATACAGAATTTTTAAAAGACTCGGACAAGAAATTATTGAAACAAATGATAATGGAGTAAAAACGTACTCTTCTTATCCTCAAAATTTTCCAGTTAATATGTTGTTACCTGATGAGGCAATATCAATTGCTAAAGAAAAAACATCGTTAAATCCTGTAAGCGTAAGTTTAATCGAAAAAGTTGAGAGAGGTGTTGAGTATAGAGGCAGGAGACTGCCAATATATAAAGTCTCTACAGACACTAATGATGGAATTAATATTTATGTTGATTCTATGACAGGAGATATAGCTGCTATAAGATCTGATTCATGGAGGGCATGGGATCTTTTATGGGCTTTACATATTATGGATTATCAAGATAGAGACAATATTAACAATTTGTTATTAAAGATATTTTCTGTTCTTGCCCTAATTAGCTCAATTACTGGAATAATCCTTTTTTTTAAAAAAACTATTTAAAGTTATTTTCTACAATAGACCAAGCACCCTGTGAAAGAGGATAGACTTTCATTCCTCTGTCTTCAGCATGCTTGCTTGATGCAGTTCCATCTCTAACTCTACCAAGAATACCTTGGCATATGGCGCCTACTTTGAACAAGCTGAAGGCCATATAGAATTCCCAATTAGCTGATAGATCTTTTCCGGTAATTTCAGAGTACATGTCGCGATACTCCACTTCATTAGGAATGCCCATTTCTTTTAATTTTGCGTGATCATAAAATAATGGCTCTGTTCTCCATGTAAGACAGTGATAGCAAAAGTCTGCAATTGGATGACCTAAAGTAGAAAGCTCCCAATCAAGAACACCTATGACTTCTTGGTTCTTCATTATCATGTTATCTAGGCGATAGTCTCCATGAACAATTGAGGTCTCATCATCATCAGGAATATTTTCTGGCAACCATTCTATAAGATTATTCATTTCAACAATATTGTCTGTCTCAGATGCTAGGTATTGTTTAGACCATCTTGAAACTTGCCTTGCAACATAATTACCAGGTTTACCATAATCCTCTAATCCAACTTTTTTATAATCAACGCTATGAAGAGCAGCAAGAGTTTTATTTTTATTTTGGTAGACCTTGATTCTTTGTTCCTTTGAAAGGCTGGGGAGCATATGATCCCAATAAATATCACCATCCAAACAATCCATTACAAAAAAAGCTGTTCCAGCAACATCTTCATCCTCACAAAGACCGTAGGTTTTTGGAACAGGAACATCAGTTTGACCAAGAGCAGTGATGACTTTATATTCTCTATCGACAGCATGAGCTGAGGGTAGAAGCTTACCCGGCGGCTTTCTTCTTAAAACTAGATTTTTATTATCAGTGATAATTTTATAGGTAGGATTAGATTGACCGCCCCTAAATTGCTCTATTGATTTTATAGAACCAGCTCCAGGAACATGAGCATCAATCCATGGTTGGAGTTTTGAAACATCTATTTTTAAATTTTCAGCAACTTCTTTTGTTCCTGAAAATATTTTTTCATATTTTTGAGCATCGGTTGTCATGAGAGTGATCTTCCTCCATCAACTTTAATAACTTGCCCTGTCATATACTTTGAACTAACAACAAATTTAACAGTGTTAGCGATATCTTTTTCAGATCCCATCTTCTTGAGTGGTATGTTAGCTATCACTTTCTCCTTTTGTTCATCAGTCCAAGTTATATCAGGTGGTTCGAGCATTGCACCAGGTGCAATTGCATTAACATTAACCTCTGGAGCTAATTCTCTTGCAAGAACCTTAGTTATCGATTCTAAACCCCCTTTGGCAGAAGCGTATATAGAAAAATTTGCAACACCTTTGCTTAAATTCGTATCCGTAATATTTACTATAGAACCCCTTGATTCAACTAACTTATCTTTTAGACCCTGAATTAAAAACAATGGACCTTTAAGATTACTTCCAATCAATTTATCCCAGTGCTCTTCAGAGATTTCATCAATAGGGGTTGGGTAAAAAGTTGAAGCATTGTTTACTAGAACATCGATTGAATCAAAGCATAGCTTAGATTCATCAACCAATCGTTGAACATCTGATGAGATGTCTAAATTAGCTTGAATGATTTTTGCAGAGTCGGGGTTATGAGTGTTGATTTGATCTGCCAAATCCTGCGCATCCTTTTTTGAAGAATTGTAGTGAATAATGATATTCCACCCCATTTGAGAAAAAGTTAAGGCTATTTCCTTGCCAATTCTTTTTGCTGCTCCTGTAATTAATATGGTTTTATTCATAAAGATTGATTAATTATTTGTTTATATATTTTATGCTTTTCTTCATAAATTTTCTCAGTTGGAATATTTTTAAGAACAGAAAAATCAGCTTTAATTGTATTTGCTAATAATCTTAATATTAAATCTTTCGAATCTGAAAGATGCGGTAAGCAGCATAAATCACTAATAAGCGACTGATTTCTTTCCATATTAACCTTAGGCAGAAAATCTATAAGTGATTCACCAGACATATCTTTAGTAATTTTTATTAATCTCATCAAAACATCTGATGAGTTCTTTTGTGCATTAGGGACTGGAAGAAAGTCTCCTAAAGAAAAATCGTTATTGACTTGAAGCTCAGCCCATCGAACGAGGTTATTTGAGCTTGTATCACATTTTGGAACTCTTAATTTATCAAAGAAGGGGGAGTGCATCTTATATTTTATTATTACCTCAAAAAATATATTTGGATTTTCTGAACTTAATGCTCTGTCAGTCTCAGTCCAAATTCTGTCAGATGACAGATTTGCTATTTCACCTGAGCTAACAATTTCTTCGAGCATTTTTTCAGTGGTCTGATCAATAGTAAAATCTTTTAAATGATCATAGGTATGGAATCGAGCAAGCCTAATAGCCCGCAATGGGTCCTCTGAAAATGCATCTGATACATGTCTGAATATCTTATTCTTTATATCATCTCTGCCTCCATAGGGATCAATAATATTGCCATCAGAGTCCTTTGCTATAGCATTTATTGTAAAATCTCTTCTCGATAGATCTTCTTCTAGCGTTACCTCTTTACCATAATAGAAATTAAAACCATGATAGCCATGACCAGTCTTTCGTTCAGTTCTTGCAAGTGCATATTCTTCTTTTGATGTTGGATGGAGAAATACAGGGAAATCTTTTCCTATGGGTTTAAAACCATTAGACACCATTTCTTCAGGTGAAGATCCAACAACAACCCAATCTTTGTCTTTAGCTTTTTTATCTAGTAGGGCGTCTCTAACGGCTCCGCCAACCTCATATATCTTCATTGTTTTTTAATTTGAAATATTTTTTTATCTTCCAATCTTATAGCTGTAAGTTTATTTCCCCAAACACACCCTGTATCTAGCCCAATTATATTATCTATATTTGTCTCACCATTTATTGATGCCCAATGCCCAAAAACTATATTTTCATTATTATTTAAGTTTTCTCTTGTTTGATGAAACCAGTGTATATATCCTTTTTTATCAGTTTTACTTTTTAAATCTAGCTTAAGCGACCCATCTTCTGATAAATATCTCATCCTTGTAAAGTAATTAATAATTACTCTTAGCCTCTTATATCCTTTTAAATTTTCGTTCCACTTCTTTGGTGTATCCCCCCACATCTTTGCGAGAATGTTTGATGCATCATTTTGAAGTGAAGCTTGAACCTCTTCCGATAATCTTTTTGCATCATCTATATTCCAAATAAAGGGTATGCCTGCATGTGAAATCCAAAAAACCTCATTTGTTTCTTTTATTTGAATTTCTAGAAACAGAGGAAGACCCTTCAACCACGATTGATAATGTTTTATATTTTTTGATTCAAGAACTTTTTTAAGTGATTTATCTTTTTTTTGATGTTCTATTAGATATAGTAAATAAAAATCGTGATTACCTAAAACTCCAGATACTGATTCCTTGTTGTTAATACAGAATTCAAGAACTTTATGAGAGTCTTTGCCTCTATTAACTAGGTCTCCAGCAAAAATTAATTGGTCTATCTCTTTATTAAATTTAACCTTTTTTAATAGTGCTTCTAGTTCTTTGAAGCATCCCTGAACATCTCCAACTACATAATGAGCCATTTATACTTGATACTGCTTTGCAATTTTTAAGTAATTTTCTAATGACACTTCTTCAGGCCTAAGATTTGTATTAATTTCTAATGAATCCCAATCTATATTAGCTTTCTTTAAATTATTTTTAATATTTTTTCTTCTCGAAGAAAATGACATATCTATTATTTTAAATAAATTATTTTTTGTTGATACATCAATAACATTTTTCTTAGGTGTAAGCCTTATAAAGCTTGAGTTTACCTTGGGCTTTATATCAAAAGATTCAGGCGGAACATCAAATAAAATTTGCGTATTAAAAAATGCAGATAGTTTGATAGATAGTTTACCCCAATTTTTTGTACCAACAGTTCCATTAATTTTTTCTGCAACTTCTTTTTGAACAAGAAAATGCATATCTTCAATCAGATTATTCCAGTTTATAAATTTTAAAATTATTTGTGTTGAAATATTGTAGGGAAGGTTACCAACGATTCTATATTTTTTATCTTCTAAAAAATTTAATGGCGTGGACAAGATATCTCCTTGAAAAAATTCAAATTTTGCAGGACCTGTAAATTTTTTTGAAAGATAGTCGATATTATTTTTATCAATATCAACTGCCTTAATAGAAATACCATCTTGGTTTAAAACGTTCGTTAGAGCTCCTATGCCAGGCCCTATTTCAAAAAAGTTTGAGTTAGTCTGTGGCGAGATTGCTTGCCCCATCTCAAAGATAATTGCTGGATCAGATAGGTAATTTTGACCAAATTTTCTTCTAATATCTCTAGAAATCATTAAATTATTTTTTTAGCAATTCTAATTGCCTCTTTTAGAGATGATGTATCAGATTTTGTAGTACCCGCAACATCTAAAGCTACTCCGTGGTCAACGGATGTTCTAATAATTGGAACACCTAAAGTAATGTTAGTTATTGAACCAAAGCTCAAAGCTTTGATAACTGGTAAAACTTGATCATGATACATACCAAGGTAAGCATCTGTTTCATTTAATATTTTTTTTGTAAATGCTGTATCTGCTGATCTTGGATAAGATATATTAATTTTTTTTTGTCTTAATTCTTTCACAGCAGGAATCAAAATATCTTTTTCTTCTGAACCAATTTTTCCTCCTTCTCCAGCATGTGGATTTAGTCCAAGCAAGGTAATTCTAGGATTTTTAATTTTAAATTTACTCTTCAATTCATCGTTAAGAATTTTTGCCTTTGCACAAATTAGTTCTTTAGTTATTAATTTTGAAACATTCTTAAGAGGAAGGTGGGTTGTTACTAACGCAACTCGCAACTTATTAGAGGTTAGAAGCATTAACACATCAGCACTTGTAGTTCTTTTTTGAATGTATTCTGTATGACCCTGAAATTTTTTGTCTATTGAAATAATACTTTCTTTGCTAATAGGTCCTGTAACAAGTGCAGTATTTTTATTTTCTAAAGCTTGATCAATTCCAAAATTAAGACTTTCAATTACATATGGAGCATTTGATAAATATAGTTTCCCAAAATTAGTCTTTTTACATTTTGAGGCAGATATATATCTAACAATATTTTTTTTATTATCTTTAAGACTTTTTAAATTTGTAATTTGATCTAAATCAATCATTTTTCCAAGAGCCTTTGCTCTTTCTTCAAGTAATTTAGGATCAGAAATGCATATAATTGGTATATCAATTTCAGTCCAAAAAGAAGATGAACATAATTGAATTATCAAATCAGGACCTATTCCAGAAGGCTCTCCAGGCGAATATAAAATACTTTTCAATCTAAATCTTTTATTTCGACAAAAGCATCAGCTCTCATTGCACGAAGAGTATTTTCAAGTTCTTCTTCATACTTTCGTGCATAAAGTCTTTGATATGCTTCTTCTTCGATAAGATCTCTAGTTTTATCATAATTTCTTTTTTCAAGAACTTCTAGAAAGTGGAATCCAAATTGGGTTTCAAAAATTTTAGAAATGCTACCAATTTCTGCATTGATCATGGTTTCTTCAAACTCGGGTGCTAGCACGCCTAAACCAAGCCAGCCTAATTCACCACCCATTTTTGCAGAACCAGGATCCTCAGAAAATTCATTAGCAAGATCGCTAAATTTTTCACCATTAATAATTCTTTCTCTTATTTTATCTAATTCAATTTGAGTTTGTTCAGTATTTCTTAATGTAGAAGGTATTAGTAATATGTGTCTTGAAAGCCATTGATCCTCGTATTTGACATAATTACCTCTTTTTTCAATTATTTTAAGAATGTGATATCCAGCCCCGCTTTTTATTGGAGGAGTTATATAACCTATAGGTTTTTGATTAATTGAATCTGAAAAAAGTTTTGGCATTTGATCAGCACGTCTCCAACTAGTTAAACCAGCATTTTTAGCATAAGAATCCTTTGAAAATGTAGTTGCAAGATCTGAAAAATCATTACCTTTTTCAATTCTTTCAATTACAGCTTGAGCTTCAGACAAATTCTTAACAGTAATTTGTTGGATTAATAATTCAGGCTCTAATGCAGCTAGCGAATCATCATTCTCAAGATAAGTTTCAAATTCGACATCTGTAATATTAATTTCATTAGCAACTTTTCCTCTTTGAACTCTTTGTATTATCAACTGCTTACGAATAGTTTCTCTTAACTCTTCATATGATCCATCACCACTATTTATAGTTTCTATGAATTCCTCAAGAGTATAATTATTATTAGTAGCTATTCTTATAATCGTGTCGTTAAGCTCAGAATCACTTATTCTTACTCCAGCTCTATCAGCCAGTTGAAGTTGCAATTCTTCAATGATCAGCGATTCAATAACTTGTTCTTTAAGTATTGCCATATCATCAATTGAGATATTTCGATCTTTAAATTTTTCAAGCATCTCATCAAGACCTTCTTTGACTTGAGATTCCATGATTAGACCATCATCTACAATCACAGCAATTCTATCTAGCAGCTCGACTTGAGACTTTATATTGATTGATATAAAAATTGTTAATAATAGATATACGTATTTCATTTTAGTAATTAAACAGTGAGTTATTAAATAATTTTCCTACTTTTTCAAAAGAAGAATTTAATCCTTTTAACTCAAACTCAAAATTAATTCTGCCTTTGCTTTCAATTTCAATAATATTATCCCATGCATCGGCTAGAGTGGGGTATAAAATTTCCTCTTTTACTAGGAATCTAGAAAAATTTCTATCAGATCCCGTGATTCTTAATGCCCAGCAACAATTCTCATATTCTATGCCCAGAAGACTTTCTATGATTTGGTTTGTGTTGTTATCTCTTTTTAATTTTGCCATAAATTTAAAGTTCGGATTTAAATCAATATCTGCAAAGAATTCTGAATAATCCATTTCAATATTAAAGTCACCCGCCATTCTTCTGAATCGGTGAGCATAACCTATATTGCCAGATTTAAGTTTATGTTTAAGAGTGACTCCTCCTAGAGGCACTTTCTTTTGATCCTTGAGATAGCTGCCATAACCCATAATCATTGTATTCATGCTGGGCATCCATGATGCCATGATTACCGCAGGCCCCTCATCCATATTTATTCTCATCATAGAGCTCATTGAATCCATTTGACTTATTGAGTTCATAGATGGATTGATCCATACCTTTCTGTCTTTGAGATAATATTTCTTTGAAATACTTAAAGTTGCTTTCTTCATTCCCATTTTTATTTGGGAGTAATCAATACTTAGTGTGTAAAAGCTTTGATCGCCGATTCTGTCCATCCCTGAAAATCTATCATTAATAAATAATTCATTATTTGGGGATATCTCATTGCTATCGAAGATAGGATTGTTCTTTTGATTTTTGAAGGCCGTATAACCATAGACAAATCTTGGCTTTAAAATATTGATCTTAGAACCATTTTTATTTACATAGATAGAGCTAATATCTATAAGTGCATTTGGCACATTGATACTTTGAGTCTTTTTTGATGAATGTGTAAGGTTATAGTCAATACTTTTTATGCCAACCTTTGATAAGACATTAAAACCATTTATATTGAAAACCTTAGATACACTAAGATCTGAAAATATTCTCTGACCCTCGTCAGGATTTTCAATTAATCTTAAGTAATTATTATCCATTGTTTGATAGCCAAAATACCCATGAATCGTATTAGCTTCAAATGTTGATATATCTAAATTTTCAGAAAAGATAAATCCATTTATATTTTTTCTGTATTTTAAATTTAGGGCAGGTGATTTCTTATATCCATTCGTAAGAATAGGGTTAAGTGACTGGTATGCTTGATGTTCTATTGTTAGCTTTGTATTTTTAAATCTTGTCTTAATAGAGACATTTTGATTCAAATTTTGAATCCTTCTGTAACCTATTGAAGTTATATCTCCAGGTATATCCCTCAAAACTAAGTCATCTGAAGATTTTGACCAATCAATATTTATAGTTGAGTGGTTCAAGTTTAGTTCATCATTAAATTTATATATCCATCTAGAAGAATCAGAACTCGATGTTTCTTTTTTAAATTCATCATCTTTACTAAAATATATGACATCTAAATTTCTATAGTTGCCATTTTGCCCATGAAGCGCTCTGTAATTAATTTCAAGACCTGATCCTCTTTTGGCTATATGTCTCGGAGCTAATGTAATATCCGACCTACTAGAAATAACTTTGTAATATGGAATCATTAAATCAATGCCATCTGATGAATAAGATATTGATGGCTCTAAAAAACCACTCATTCTCTCATCTGAGGTAGCAAATGGAATATAGGGAAATGCAAAAATTGTTGAACCAGCTGCTTTGATTTTAATATTTTTTGCCAAACCTCTATTTGTGTTTGAATCTAGGACTATCTCATCAGCTAGAACCAACCAACCCTTTTCTGGATTAGAACAAGATGACATGGAAGCTCCAAGTAAATTTATTGTGTCATCAAGATTACCGTCTAACTTATCAAAATTAAAAACTAGATTTCTTTCTTGTGAAAATGCGATGCCTTTATTAAGAGCAATCGAATTGTTATCTTTGTTAAGATACCCATCCTCAGATTTAAAATAAAAATTTGTAAGGAAAATTTCTCCTGAATTCGAAAATTCTACTTTTCCATTATCCCTATCTAGTTCGGCTTTTTGTGCTTTTAAGAGCCCTTCAGGAAAATCTAGGGCAACATTCCCATACAAAATTAATCTTTGATCATCAGTAATTTGAAATTTATCAGAATTTATTTCTAAATCTTCATTTTTTTTAACTTTTCCAATATTTGGAAAGTACGAGATACATGAAAGAGTATTTTCTTTAGATTGAACAAGAACATCATCCACTAGAAACTCTCCATTTGAATGGATTGAACAAATTGCACCAATACAAATAGGCAGGAGATGTAATCTCTTCATGTATATATTCTATACCTCATAGCTTTGAAAGAGTATTTTAAGAAAAGTTCTATTCTTTTTTTGAATTTATATATTCTTCAAGTTGATACATGTGATCTTTTCCAAAAAAAATTTGATCATCGATTAAAAATGTTGGAATACCAAAGGCACCTCTTTCTACTGCCCAGGAGGTATTGGCAATTAGTTGATCTTTGCATTCCTGGGTTTCAATAATCCCAAAAATTCTTTCATGATCTATCCCATCGTTTTTAAGCGCCTGCTTAAGAACATCCTTTTCTTGGATATTTAAATCTTTTTCCCACATTCCAGACATAGTACATTCAACATATTCTTTTAGGATATCAAGCTGTTTAGCAGCAATTGCCCCCCTTTGAATAAGTAAAGAATTTTGAGGAAAACTAGAATTATTTTTAAATTGATCAATTTTATGTTTCTTTATCCATCTATTCATTTCTACAAAAAAATAATCAGATTTATTCTTCACATCAGCGTTAGCTATTAGGGGTGGAGTATTATTAGTGAGCTTAAATATTCCTCCAGCAAGACAAGGAATATAATTAAATGATGTATTTGTTCTTTTTTCAAATTCAGGTATTACCTTGTGTGCAAGGTAGCCATTAGGTGTGGCGACATCATATATAAAGTCAACTATCATTTGGGTTACAATTTTGTAAAGTAAGTACAATTAAACAATGTTATGAAAGATTTTTCAAAATATTCTGCAATTATTATAGGTGCTGGAGATGCAACAGGATCAGCGCTTTGTAAGAAGTTCGCTCTTAATGGTTACAAAGTTTGCGCTGTAAGAAGACCAGGCAATTTAGATAAATTCAAACAGCTTGAGAATGACATTAAGGAAATAAATGGATGGATCAAATGTTTTGGAGTTGATGCAAGAGAAGAAGAATCCATTCAAGATTTGTTTAAGCAAATAGAAACAGAAGTTGCTCCTATTGATGTGGTAATTTTTAACCCTGGTGCAAATGTTTTTTTTCCAATAGAAGAAACGACCTCAAGAGTTTTTAGAAAAGTATGGGAGATGGCAGCTTTTGGAGGTTTTCTTACCGGCAGAGAGGCTGCAAAGTACATGAAAAAAAGAAATAGAGGAAGTATATTTTTCACTGGTGCCACTGCTTCTATGAGAGGAGGTTCTGGTTTTTCTGCTTTTTCAAGTGCTAAATTCGCTCTTAGAGCACTGGCTCAAAGTATGGCAAGAGAATTAGGGCCTCAGGGAATTCATGTCGCACATTTTATAATTGATGGAGCAATAGATACTGCTTTTATTAAAGAAACTTTTCCTGATATATATGCACTCAAGGAAAAAGACGGTATCCTTCAACCAGAGGCTATTGCTGATGCATATTGGTTTGTTCATACTCAACACAGAAGTGCATGGACCCATGAATTAGATTTAAGGCCATATATGGAAAAGTTTTAATAATTAAGGAAGAAGTTATGAGTTTAAAAGACAAAGTTATATTTATATCTGGCGGCAGCAGAGGTATTGGCTTGGCTATGGCAAAAAAAGCAGCTCAAGATGGCGCTAAAATTGTGGTAGCAGCAAAAACTGCTGACCCGCATCCAAAATTACCTGGGACTATCTATACGGCTGCAGATGAAATTGTTGAGGTGGGTGGAGATGCCCTGCCTATTATTTGTGATATTAGAAGCGAAGATAATGTTCGAGATGCTATTAATAAAGCGGTTGATCATTTTGGTGGCATAGATATTTGTATTAACAATGCTTCTGCAATTCAGTTAACAAATGTCAAAGATACTGAAATGAAACGATATGATCTCATGCATCAAATTAATGGAAGAGGCACCTATATGGTAAGTAAATATTGTTTACCGCATTTAGAAAAGGCATCAAATCCTCATATTCTAAATCTATCTCCGCCTTTAGATATGCACCCAAAATGGTTTACTGGTACCGTTGCATACTCAATGGCTAAATATACCATGAGCATGTGTGTTCTAGGTATGGCTCAAGAATTTGCTGATAGAGGTATAGCTGTCAATGCTCTTTGGCCCAGAACAGCAATAGCAACTGCTGCAGTTCAAAATCATCTTGGCGGTGATGAAATTATGAGACTATCTAGAAATGTAAATATTATGGCTGATGCTGCTTATGAAATTTTAACTAAAGATTCTAAAACCTTTACTGGAAATTTTTGTATTGATGACTTAGTTCTTCATGAAGCTGGAGTAACAGATTTTTCACAATATGCTAATGTTCCGTATGGGGAGCTTATGCCTGACTTCTTTGTTCCTGATGATACTCCTGTACCTGATGAAGTTAAAAATAGTTAATTGAATAAAGAAGAAGTATTAGAACTAGCAAAAAAAATTGGCTTTAATGCCATCGATGTTGATATTTTAAAGCTTGAGGCAAGCGGAAGAGAGTACTACAGATTATATTTTGATAAGGAAGAGTCTTTGGTTATGTGCTATCTCGATCCTAAAAAAGATAACCATACAAAATTTCTCCATGTATCAAATTTTTTTACAAACTTAGGCATTAATTCTCCTGAAATTATTTTGGCCAACCAAGCTGTCGGAGTAATTATTCAACAAGATCTAGGAGATAAATGTTTAATAGATATTGATCTCAATGAAAATCCTGAATTACTGAAGCAGTCACTTGAGATTCTATCTAAAATTCAAACAGCTCATATTCCTCAAATAGATAAACTTGATGAAGAATCTTTGATGATACAAATGGAAACAATTCAATCTATTTTTTTAGAAAAATTTTTATCTTGTAAAAAATTAAAGGAGCTAGAAATCCTTCAGGCCAGAGCCTTTTCTAAGTTATCCGAACAACCATGGATGAATTGCCATTTTGATTTTGAAAGAAGGAATCTAATGGCAGATTCTAGTAATGAAATTGCAGTAATAGATTTTCAGGATTTATGCATTGGCCCTGTTGGTATAGATTTAGCTGGAATAATAGTAGATCACTATATTTCTTATTCTGATCAATTAATTGATAATGCTCTCAAACATTACGTTCAGTGTTTGCAGTTAGATGTTTCTGTTAAAGATGTTAATGAATGGTTAAGGTGGGGTGGTATTCAACGCAATATGAGAATTTTAGGTACCCTTAGTAATTTATACATTCAAGATAATAGAACATTTAGATTAAAGGATTTACCTGGAATTCTTGAAAATTTAATTACTTTAATACCCAATGATGAATTTATGTCCTTAAAAGAGCATTTAAGTTCTGCTGTTATGCCAAAACTACATGAGGAGTTAGAGGCTTTATGAAAGCTATGATTCTCGCAGCTGGATATGGCAAAAGAATGATGCCTCTTACAGAAAATTTACCAAAGCCATTATTAAAAATTGGTAACGAGTCCCTCATCGAAAGAAATATCAATGCTTTATTAGCTGCGGGATTGAATGACATTATCATTAATGTCTCCTATCTTGGAAGCATGATTAAAAAACATGTTTTAGAGATTTTCCCAAACGCAAATATTAGTTTTTCTGAAGAAGAAATTCCTCTTGGAACGGGAGGAGGAGTTCTAAATGCTATTGGGTTGCTTGGAAAAGATCCTTTTATGCTTATTAATGCTGATATTTATCATCAAATCAATTTAAAGAATATAAAGCAGGATGTAGATATTGCCCATTTGGTTGGTGTAGAGAATCCTAACCATAATGCTGATGGGGATTTTTCACTGAATGCTAATGAAGTATCAATTAAGAACAATTTAAATGAATATACATGGAGCGGCATATCGATTATCAACCCAAAAATATTCAATGGATTAAGAATAGAAGATGCCCCATTTGATATATGGAGATCTATACTTATTGAGTATGTTAAAAAAAATAAAGTTACCGGTGAATTTTCAGACTCTACTTGGATAGATACTGGTACTATTGATCGCTTAGAGCTTGCTAATAAAACCTATAAAGATGAAAATTAACCCATGAGTGAAAGTAAATATATTATTGCACCATCAATTCTATCTGCTAACTTTGCAACGCTAGGTGAAGAAGTTGTAAATGTTCTTAATGCTGGGGCAGATTGGATACATTTTGATGTTATGGATAATCATTATGTGCCTAATTTAACTATTGGACCTATGGTATGTAAATCCTTAAGAGATTTTGGCGTGAAAGAATTTATTGATGTTCACTTAATGATAGATCCTGTTGATGAATTAGCACAAAGTTTTATAAAAGCTGGAGCTGATTTGATTAGTTTTCATCCCGAAGCCTCAAAGCATGTTCATAGATCAATTCATGCAATAAAAGATCAAGATTGCAAAGCAGGCTTAGTTTTTAATCCAGCATCTTCTTTAGATATATTAGAAAACGTAATCGAAGATCTAGATTTAGTTTTAATAATGAGTGTCAATCCTGGATTTGGCGGCCAATCATTTATTCATAGCTCTTTAGATAAAATAGAAAAAGTCAGAAAAATGATAGATCAAACAGGTAAAGATATTCGCCTTGAGGTTGATGGAGGAATTAATAACGATACTATTAATCTTGCAGCAAAAGCTGGAGCTGATACATTTGTAGCTGGATCAGCTATATTTAATACTGATAATTATGAGCAGACCATTAGCACGCTCCGCGCTCAAATTACTTAGTTTTTCTCTTTGTATTTCTATAAATATTTCTGCTGAAAGTAAAGGCTTTATATTCCTAGAAAAATATTTATCACAAATAGAAGTTGTTTCTAGTTTTGAAGATCGAAAAACTGGCTT
>CEUH01033307.1_pt1 | contig 18657 bp, 18 predicted proteins | sample 356461 | NCBI WGS metagenome assembly CEUH01 (sample SAMEA2623275, study PRJEB7988) | marine metagenome | isolation source: saline water (ENVO:00002010), including
CCTGCAAAGCCGTTTACTCCGGTTCGATTCCGGATTCAGCCTCCATACAATATCAATTTTTTTAGATACAAGTATAATTAACTCCAAATTAAAAATAAAAGGAGATATACTTGCCCGAGTGGTGGAATTGGTAGACACAAGGGACTTAAAATCCCTCGATAGAAATATCGTGCCGGTTCAAGTCCGGCCTCGGGTACCATATTTTTGTTTAAGAATTTTATAAAAGTGATAAATTAAGTGAATAGTATGCAAGATAATGAGTTTAGCCTGAGTGATTTTTTAATTATTCTTTGGGACAAGAAATTTTTTGTAACATGCACTACATTTTCAGTTGCTGTTATTGGAGTGTTATATTCATTATCGTTACCAAATATATATAACTCGAAGGCTATCTTGACTCCAGCTGATCATAATCAATCCTCTAATAATATGATGTCCCAGTATAGTGGCTTAGCTGGTCTTGCAGGAATCTCATTACCATCTTCTGCCAAAGAGAACAAAACAGAAGAAGCATTAGAAATTATAAAATCATTTGATTTTTTCTCAAAATATTTTCTACCCCAAGTACAACTCGAGGACTTGATGGCTGTTGATAAATGGAATCAAAAAAATAATTCAATTACCTATGACAAGGATGATTTTGATTATGTTAATAAGAAATGGGTCAGAAATGTTAGATTCCCTTACTCAGTAAAACCTTCTGATCAAGAGGCTTATGAAAAATATTTAGGCATAATGACTATAGAGCAAGATAAAAAGAGTTCATTTATTGAATTATCCTTTAGACATCAATCACCCTACTTGGCACAAGAATGGACCTCAATAGTTATTACTCAAATAAATAAGATTATGCGTGATAAAGACAAAGCAAAAGCATCTAAATCTATTGAATTTCTTAACTCACAAAGCTTAAAGGTAAGTTATGATGAAGTGAGACAAGCCTTGTCAATGCTCCTGCAAGATCAAATTAAATCACTAATGCTTATTGAGGCAAATGATGATTATGTATTTGAGATAATTGATTTTCCAATAGTACCTGAAAAAAAATCTGAACCAGCTAGATCACAAATTGTTTTGTTGATAACGTTAATTGGATTATTTTTAAGTTCAATATTTGTATTATTTAAACACTTTATCCCAACTTCAATATCAGAAATAAGAAAATAATTAAAATTAAAAAATTTATTTTAAATGCATTGTTTCTACTTCATAAAAATTGAAAAATTCCATTAAAAATAAACAAACCAAGTATATGTTTCTTGATAGAGATGGAGTGATTAATGAAGATATTGGGTTTGTTTCATCAAAAAAAGATTTTATCTTTAAAGAAGGGATCATTTCATTTCTTAAAAAAGCTCAAGATCAATATAACTATAAATTTATAATCGTTACCAATCAATCTGGCATTGGAAGAGGATATTTCGATGAAAATACATTTTTAGAATTAATGCTATGGCTAAATAAAAGATTATTAGAGAAAGGTATAGTGATTTTGGATACCTTCTATTGTCCTTTTCATCCTGAATTTGGTATAGGTAAATATAAAAGATGCTCAAATGATAGAAAGCCTAGACCTGGAATGATTATAAAAGCTGCAAAAAAATATAATATTAATCTTAAGGATTCTGTGCTGTTGGGAGACAGATTAAGCGATGTTGAGGCAGCCAAAAATGCAAATGTTGGAAAAATTTTTCTTATATCTAATAAAGATGATAATGCAGAGCTTGAGGATAAAAGTTTTATTGTCGTGGATAATCTAGAAAAAATATTAAGCTATTTAAAAAGTTAAAAATACTTTTTATGAAATAAATTTTCTGAAATAATTTCTCATTGGAACTTCCAAATATCTATAGCTAAAGAAAGATATTAAAAGTGTTATAAGAATAAACCCAAAAAGAGATGATACTTTTGAAAAGTTTATATCAAAGCCTAACAATATACAGATAGTTACGATAATTAGTTGTAATGGAAAATGAACTATATAAATTGAATAGGATAAATCGCCAAAAATACTTACTTTTTTAAAGAAATTTAATTTTAAAAGATCAATAAAAGAGAGAGTTAATACTAAAAGGGGAAAGAGGATAAAGAAGGCCAATAAATCTTGTTTATAGATATCTAATCTATATGGATTTAAGAAAATAATATATGCAGTTATCAAAAATAGAAATAAAGTTAAAGAAAATACTTCACGTTTAACCTTCTTTCTTAATGCATAATTATGCAAATAGAAAGTTAAACCACCAATAAAAAAACAAACAATCCCAACACCAAAACTATAGTAGACGTTAAGAGTTATTAATAATCCTATCAAGATAGATGAGATACATATTAAAAGAATGTTTCTAAGATAGTAGCTTAAAAAGAAAAACGCGCCATAAAGAAAAATTTCAATTGATACAGACCATATGGGTTCGTTGAAAGATGTTCCATCCTGAAAGCCCCAATGAGAAATTAAAAAAACATTTAAAATAAAATGTTTCAAATCATTATTATCATAAATAAAATAAAAATCAGATAGATTAAAAAAAATTACTGTAAAGATAGCAACTAAAATAAGGCTAACAATATGAAGAGGATAAAGTCTAGAAAATCTTAGTAGAAAAAAATTAAAAGGCGATATTTTTTTGTCAGAAACCTTTTCAAAATAATACATAAAGAAAATGAAACCTGATATACAAAAAAAGAACTCTACGGCCTTTCCGCCTTGGTTATATATAAATCCAATATAGTCATTTAAAGGTAGTAATTGATCTGACCAGTCTTTTGGATAACCGTTTTGTTTATACTGAAAAAAATGACCATAATGTGATATTAAAACAAGAAATGCTGCTAGACCTCTAAAAAAATCAACTACATAATATCTTTGCATTACGATATAATACACTCTTTTAAAATACATAACTTAGTTAAATGTTAAATATCAACGAACCAAATATTTGTTCTGATGTAGAAAGTACAAAAGTGTACATTCAAGATAATATTATTGATAAAGCGCGTTATTTAAAATTGCTAAAGACATTCCCTTATGATGATATGCAACGTAAAGATATTCATAATAAGGTTGCATTTAATGATTATAATGCTGATGCAGCCAATCTTTTTTTGTCGTCTAATTCAGAATGGAAAGATTTTGTTGATTATTTTTTTTCAGATGATTTTATCAATTTATTAAATTATCGTTTTCCACAAGCTAATTCTGCTAAGTCTTACTCTCGTGATGATATACATATTGGATATGAATTTTCAATATTAAAAGATGGAGCTAGAGTTGTACCTCATAAAGATAAATATGGAAAACTATTCAGCTTTGTATTTTATTTTGTTCCTGAAGATTGGTCTGAAAAGAATTGTTATGGCGGTACTCAATTTTATGAACCAAAAAACAAACTTCTTAATTTAAAAATCTTTAATGATAGTGCAGATTTTGAAAGTATGAATTTAATTAAAGAGGTTGAACCAACCTATAATCGTCTGATGATCTTTGAGCCAAATAAAACTAGTTGGCATGGAGTTGCGCCTATCAAAACAAATGATAGTTTTGGTCGACCTGCGTTTATTGTAACTATTCATAGAAAGAAATTAACTGGACTTGAAAGTTTTTATAATTCTATTTCTCGCTTCACAGCTCAGGTCCAAAAATTCATTAACTAGCTAATAGCTATGATAAAAAAACTGATTGATAAATTAATCCTTGTATTTTCAACTTTTTTTCTTATTAGAGTTGGTCAAGTTAACAAAACAAAACTGTTTTTCTCAGGAATTGCCGCCAATACTGCCGAATTAGAGTCATTTAGACTTCATGGCTTTTATGAGAGAGCTATGGCTGAAAGATTTGAGAAAGATGCAATACATTCAAAAGTCTTTTTTGACATAGGTGGAAATATTGGAAATTACAATGTTCTATATACAAAAGTCTCAAATGGATTATGTTACTGCTGGGAACCGATTGGATATTTTAGATTAATAAATATTGTGAATCAGATAATTAACAAGTTTTCTCTAAAAAATTTTATTCTTTCAAAGAAACTTGTTGGAGATCATAGTAATAACAAATGTGACAATCTAAATGATTTTTGTAGCTCAAAAGGCGTCTATCCTGATTTAGTAAAGCTTGATGCAGAGGGCGCAGAGTCTGTAATATTGCCTTCATTAAATGAAAAATTTTTTGACAACTTAACTTTATATTTAGAATTTCATGTTCCTCAGATTAAACAAGATTTTAATGAGAATCCTTATAAATTTTTAGATTTTCTTTTTGAAAGATTTAAGAAAATAGAATTTAATAGGAATCATTGGGGAGATTTTAAAGGCATTCCTATGGGAGATTGGGAAATTAAGACAAAGGAAGAGATTGCATTTTTGATTAAGCAAATTCTTGATAATCAATCAACTCCAAGAGGTTTTGCACTTATATTAAGCAATAAAGAGGCTTAATTTTCTTTTAAAATGTTTAGAGATTACTTTGAATAGTAAAGAAAATATAAAGATTGCAGTTGTTGGCATTGGTTATGTTGGTTTATCTAATAGTTTGATTTTGGCTCAAAATAATGAAGTAGTTGCACTTGATATTTGTAATGAAAAAGTACAAAAAATTAACAACTCCATTTCACCTCTAGCGGAGAAGGATATTGTTAATTTCCTCAAACACAAAAAATTAAATTTAAAAGCAACAACTGATTCATATGAAGCCATAAACGGTGCTGAATATGTAATGATCTCTACTCCAACTGATTACGATGAAATTTCAAATTCTTTTAATACTGAATCTATAGAGAAAGTTATTGAAGATACTATGGAGATAAATACAAATGCAGTAATCATTATTAAATCAACAGTTCCTATTGGCTACACAAAAAAAATTAAGAGAAAGTATAAGAATAATAATATAATTTTTTCTCCAGAATTTCTTCGTGAGGGATCTGCACTTTATGATAATTTAAATCCATCTAGAATTATTATGGGTGAGGAATCTAAAAGAGCAATAAAATTTGCAAATCTCTTGAAAGAAGGTGCAACTAAAGAAGATATTGTTACACTTTTTATGGATTCTGATGAAGCAGAAGCTGTAAAATTATTTTCAAATACGTATTTGGCGATGAGAGTATCATTTTTTAATGAATTAGATACTTTTGCCCATGTAAAAAATTTAAAATCTAAGAATATAATTAATGGAATGTCTCATGATTCCAGAATTGGATCGCATTATAATAATCCGTCTTTTGGATTTGGAGGGTACTGTTTACCTAAAGATACTAAACAAATGAGAGCAAATTTTGAGGGAATCCCAAACAAAATAATTTCAGCAATTGTAGATGCTAATAAAATTCGAAAAGATTTTGTAGCAGATTTAGCTCTTCAAACAAATCCTAAGACAGTTGGTATATTTAGACTTATTATGAAAACAGGAGCAGATAATATAAGAACATCTGCAATTCAAGGAATTATAAAGAGAATAAAGGAAAAAAATATTGATGTAATCATTTATGAGCCTACATTGAATAAAAAAACATTTTCTGAGTGCCCAGTATTTAATTCCTTAGAAGAATTTAAAAATTTATCGGATATTATTATTACAAATAGATATAGTGATGACCTAGATGATGTTAAAAATAAAGTTATTACAAGAGATCAAACTGGCAAAGATTAGATGAAAAAAGTTTTATTAACTGGTTCAGCCGGCTTTATTGGCTCGGCTATTGCATTAAAACTTCTCGAGAGGGGTGATAAAGTAATTGGAATTGATAATCTAAATGATTATTATGATCCAAATCTTAAAAAAAGCAGACTTGAACGACATATTGATCATGAAAATTACACTCATGTTACGATGGATATTGCTGATCGTGAGATGGTAAAAGATGTATTTGAAAAATATCATATTGATAATGTTATAAATCTGGCTGCACAAGCTGGAGTTAGATATTCAATTGAAAATCCATCTGCGTATGTTGATTCAAATCTAGTAGGCTTTGGAAATATATTAGAAGGCTGTAGAAAAAATAAAATAAATCACTTGGTTTATGCATCATCAAGTTCTGTTTATGGCGCAAATACGAAAATACCATATTCAACAAGAGATTCCGTAAATCATCCATTTAGCTTTTATGCAGCAACAAAAAAAGCAAATGAGTTAATGGCTCATTCTTATAGTCACTTGTATGAAATTCCTTGTACTGGTTTAAGATTTTTTACTGTGTACGGACCTTGGGGAAGACCTGATATGGCCTTATTTAAATTTACTAAGGCAATATTAAAAAATGAAGAGATCCAAATATTTAATTTTGGGAAACATCTAAGAGACTTTACTTACATAGATGATATTGTTGCTGGATGTATAAAGGTACTTGATTCTCCACCAATTAAAAATGATTTGTGGAATAGCGATGAGCCAATTTTGTCTTCGAGCTCAGCACCTTGGAGAATTTATAATATAGGTAATGATAATCCTGTTCAATTATTAAAATGTATCGAAATATTGGAATCAAAGCTTGGCAAAGAGGCAAAAAAGAATTTTTTACCACTTCAAGATGGTGACGTACCGAATACACATGCAGATGTAACTGATTTAAATGAGGAGTTTGGATATAAACCATCAACATCAATTGAAGATGGTATTTCAAAATTTGTTGAGTGGTATTTAGGGTATTATAAATTATGAAATTTTTAGTAACTGGCGGAGCTGGATTTATTGGAAGCTCTGTTATCAGAATGTTGATTAACAAAATGGGGTATTCAGTTGTTAACGTTGATAAGTTAACTTATGCAAGCAATCTAAAAGCTCTAGACTCAGTAAAAGAATCAAATCTATATTCTTTTGAGAAATGTGATATCTCTAATTCTGAAAAAATGACAAAGATTTTCAAAAAGCATAAACCAGATATTGTTATCCATTTAGCAGCAGAATCTCATGTTGATAGGTCGATAGATGGACCTAGTGAGTTTATACAGACTAATATAGTTGGGACATATAATTTACTTGAAGTTTCTAAAGATTATTGGTTAAATTTTTTAGATGCAAACGAACAAAATTTTAGGTTTCATCATGTTTCTACTGATGAAGTATTTGGTGACTTAAATCCAAATGATCGGCCTTTTTTTGAAAATTCTCCATATAATCCTAGCTCTCCATACTCAGCATCAAAGGCGAGCTCTGATCATTTGGTAAGAGCTTGGGGAAGGACATATGGATTGCCATTTGTAATAAGTAACTGTTCAAATAATTATGGCCCTTATCAAAACACAGAAAAATTAATCCCTCTTATTATTAAAAATGCGTTAGAGGGTAAACATTTGCCTATATATGGATCTGGTAATCAAATTCGAGATTGGTTATATGTTGAAGATCATGCAAAAGCTATCATAAGTATTGCCATGAATGGAAATAATGGAAATACCTATACTGTTGGTGGAAATTCTGAAAAAACTAATTTGGATGTAGTAATTTCAATATGTAATATTCTTGAAAAACTTGTACCATGCAAATTAAGTGGCATAAATAAATATGCTGACCTCATTAATAACGTTGAAGATCGACCTGGCCATGACTTTCGCTATGCAATTAATTCATCTAAAACAAAAAAGGATATTGGATGGAGTCCTGATGAAACTTTTGAAACTGGATTAGAAAAAACTGTAACATGGTATATAAATAACCCTGATTGGTATAAAGATTGTCAGTCATATAGACTAGGTTTAGGACAAATAAAATGAAAGGTATTATTTTAGCTGGTGGATCAGGAACGAGACTTTTCCCAATTACAAAAGGTGTGTCTAAGCAGTTACTTCCAGTTTATGACAAGCCAATGATTTACTATTCATTGTCAGTTCTAATGCTTGCTGGAATTCGTGAAATTTTAATTATTAGTACTCCAAATGATATCGATTCTTATAGAAATTTACTTGGAGATGGCTCATATATTGGCATTAACTTAAAATACGAGATTCAATCGTCTCCTAATGGCATTGCAGAAGCTTTTATAATTGGAGAGAATTTTATAAATAATGAAAAAGTTGCATTAATTCTTGGAGATAACATTTTTTATGGTCAAGGTTTCACTCCCATGTTAAAAAGTGCATCTGATTTGGATAAAGGAGCAATAATTTTCGGTTATAAGGTCAAAGATGCTAATCAATTTGGAGTAATTGATTTCGATAAAAATATGAACATTATTTCAATTGAGGAGAAGCCCAAAAATCCTAGATCTAATTATGTTGCAACTGGTTTATATTTTTATGACGAAAAAGTTGTTTCAATGGCAAAACAAATTAGACCATCCTCTAGAGGTGAACTGGAGATCACAAGCTTAAATAAAATGTACCTAAATAAAAATGAAATTTCTGTCAAAATTTTGGGAAGAGGCTTTGCTTGGTTAGATACCGGAACCCATGACAGCCTCCTAGAGGCTGGTTCTTTTGTTCAGACACTTGAAAAACGTCAAGGAATAAAAATAGCATGTTTAGAAGAAATCGCTTATAAAAACGATTGGATATCTCACAATGATTTAATTAAAAAGGGTAAAGAAATGTCTAATACATCATATGGACAATATATCTTATCTCTAGAATGCTAAAATGAATTTAACCAAGTTTTATAATTTCTCAAACATTGGAGATATAAGAGGCTCTCTTGTTTCAATTGATTCTTCGTCAGGTCTTCCGTTTGAAATCAAAAGAGTATATTTTATTCATGATACAAAACCTAATATATCGAGAGGAAAGCATGCTCATAAAAAACTTCATCAGGTAGCATTTTGTATTTCTGGATCATGCATTATGTCTCTTGACGATGGGAGGCACAAAGAAGAGGTCGTATTAAATTCTCCAAATGCTGGAATAAATATTCCACCTATGCTTTGGCATGAAATGTATAATTTTACTAGTGATTGCATATTGCTTGTTCTAGCAAATGATTATTATGATGAGAGTGACTATATTCGCGACTATGATGAATTTAAAAAAATGCAAGAGGTATCCTAAAAAATGATTCCATTTTTAGATTTAAAAGCAATAAATATTCAACATAAATCAGATTTGATTAGGGCATATGAAAGAGTTCTTGATTCAGGTTGGTTCATTGGAGGCAATGAATTAAAAAGTTTTGAGAAGGAATTTTCTGAATATTGTGGCTCAAAATATTGTATTGGTGTTGGAAATGGATTAGATGCTTTATCTCTAACACTTAAGGCATGGAAGGAACTTGGAAAAATAAAAGATGGTGATGAGGTTATTGTTCCTAGCAACACCTATGTGGCAAGCATACTAGCAATAACTCAAAACAATCTTAAACCTGTAATGGTAGAGCCAGATGCTGAATCTTATAATTTGGATCATAAGAAAATAGAACAAAATATTACTAAAAAAACTAAGGTTATATTAGTTGTTCATTTATATGGTCAGATTGCTGATATGTTGGAGATAAATAAAATTGCAAAAAAATATAAACTTTTGGTATTGGAGGACTCAGCACAAGCTCATGGTGCTTGTATTAACAAAAAAAAAGCGGGCAGTTGGGGAGATGCTTCTGGTTTTAGTTTTTATCCTGGAAAGAATTTAGGTGCATTAGGTGACGCCGGTGCAGTAACTACAAATTGTCCTGATTTAGCAAAAATACTTATAGCTCTTAGAAATTACGGAAGTCACAAAAAGTATGAAAATATTTATCAAGGTTCTAACAGTAGATTAGATGAAATACAGGCCGCGTTTTTAAGAATTAAATTAAAAGCACTTGATGATGATAATAATAAAAGACGCAATATAGCAAAAAAATATAAAAATGAGATAAAAAACATAAATATTAAACTTCCAAAATTCAAAGATATTGAAGGACATGTTTTTCATCTTTTTGTGATTATTTGTAAATCAAGAGATAAGCTCATCGAACACTTAAATAATAATAATATTGGTAACTTAATTCACTATCCTATCCCACCATATGAGCAGATCTGCTATAAGGATCTTTCAATTGATAGAAATAATTTCCCAATCACAAATAGTATTCATGAGCAAATATGCAGTATTCCAATGGATCCAACTCTTAGCCCAGAATCAGTTGACGAGGTTATAAGAGTAATTAATGATTTTAAAATAAATTAATGTAGTAAGATTAATAATGGAACATAAAACAATTTGTATAATTCCTGCAAGGGGTGGTTCAAAAGGCTTGCCAAAAAAAAATACTTTAGAACTAGACGGGAAATCGCTTATTGAGAGAGTTGTCAAGGATGCAATCAAATCGAATGTTGCTCAAACAGTTTTAGTTACAACAGATGATTCAGAAATAGCTTCTCTTGCTAAAAAAGCTGGTGCTGAAGTACCCTTTCTAAGGCCAAATGATTTGAGTCAAGACTTAACAACAACAGAGGATACTCTCAAACATGCATTATTAAAATATGAAACTATGACAAATCAGAGTTTTGATACTGCAGTTTTTCTAACAGCTACTGATGTATTCAGAAATATTTCGCTTATTAAGGAGGTCGTAAAAAGACTGCATGAGAATCCTGATCTTGAAAGTGTATTTGTAGGATACAAAACACACAAAAATTTTTGGGAAAAAAATACTGATGGCAGATACGCAAGGGTTAAAGATTGGATGAAAGATTACTCATCAAGGCAAATTAGAAAATCAATTTATAGAGAAGATACCGGCTTGGGATGTGCATCAAGAGCATGGTTGTGGAGAGAGGGAAGAAGAATAGGTGATATAGTGGATATTGTCATAAATGATGACGAAATGAGTAGTATTGATATTCATAAAGCTGAGGATTTGGAGCTAGCTAACCAAGCAATTAGAATTAGAAATAAATATAATAAGTCTTAATCTAAAAAATATAATTAAAAAATGAAAGAAAATCTTGTTTCAGTAATCGTAAGATCTAAGAATGAAGAAAATTGGATTGGAGACTGTTTATCAGCAATTAGAAATCAAACATATAAGAATATTGAAATAATCTTAGTTGATAATATGTCGACTGATAAAACTGTTGCAAAAGCATTAGAGTATGATGTAACTCTTGTTGAAATAGAAAAATTTCTCCCAGGATTAGCAATTAATGATGGAATTAGAGCAAGTAATGGCGAATTTATAGTTTGTTTATCAGCGCATTGTATTCCTACAGATGAAAATTGGCTTAAGAATTTAATGTCACCATTGAACGATAAAAAAATCGCTGGCGTATATGGAAGACAATTACCAATGAATTTTACTTCAGCTCTTGATAAGAGAGATTTAGCTATTGTATTTGGTTTAGATCCTAGAACCCAAGTTAAGGATGGATTTTTTCATAATGCGAACTCAATTTTTAGAAGAAAAGATTGGGATATCCTACCATTCGACGAGGAAGCAACGAATATTGAAGATAGACTATGGGGTAACGAAATGATTTCAAGAGGCCGGCATATATACTATGAACCTTCTGCAGCAGTATTTCATCATCACGGCATTCATCAAGGCCTTTCAGAAAAAAGAGCACAAAGTATTATTAAAATTATTGAAAAAAATGAAGGTGTCGAGAGTCAAGGCACTCTATCTCCAAAGGGTAGACACATAATTTCGATAGTTCCTTTTAGTGGTAAGAAATCTGATCTAAATATTTATTTGCTTGAGAGAACAATCAATAACATGCTTTCAAACGAGTTTATATCTCAAGTAGTGCTCGGCTTAACTGACGAGGATCTTTTCAAATTTTTTAATGGTTACAAAGATAATTTAGTAGTCATTCAAAGAGATAAAAAGGCAGAAGATAATTCTGATACTTCGCTAGCAAATATTTGTGCTGCACTATTAGATAAATATGAGAAAAAAACAAATGTCGTAGATTCTATTGTTATAGCTTTTCCAAAAAATACATTTAGAAATAAAGATCTTGTAAGCAATGTTCTAACAGAATTATATTTAGGTGGATATGATTCAGTATTTCCTGCTGTTAAAGAGAATAGAGATATTTTGAATGTAAATAACGAAATTGTTACAAAAATTCCAGAAAAATTTGATTTACCAAGATCCAAGAAAAATAAATATGTCTTAACTGCTGTAAATGGTTTAGGTTTAGCAATTCGTGCAAACTATTTACGTCAAGGATTATTCAAGTCATTGAATTCTGCTGCTCACGTTATTGACTCTCAGATGTCAGCAGTTGAAGTTCAAAGCTCTAAATTTAGCATGTCAGATGCGGAAGATTTAATAAAGTGGTTTGATAGCAAGCAAGAATAGCTAATATAGGAGTTTATATGAAGAGATCTAAAGCTGTCTTAATAGGTGCTGGAGCAGTTGCAAAACATTATGCTGATTTATTTTCCAATGATTCAAATTTTGATTTAGTAGCTGTCGTTGATATTGATATTGAAAGAGCAAGATCTCATGCTGAATACTGGAATGCTAAATATTATGAGAATCTGACTCAAGTTTTAGAAAATCACAATGTAGATGTTGCAATAATTACAACACCATCAGGACTTCATTATGTTAATGCTAAAGAATCATTGGAAATGGGTCTTCATGTAATTGTTGAAAAACCAATAAGTTTGAGACTTGATCATACAACTGAGCTGATCCAATTAGCAAAATCCAAGAACTTATTTTTAATTCCAGTTTTTCAAAACAGATCTAACAAAGCAGTAAAGTGGGCGCTCCAAAATATTTCAGACATAGGAGATATTTCAATGTGTAGTGTAAGGTTACGCTGGTCAAGAGATCAGAATTATTATAATAACTCTTGGCATGGATCTTGGTTAATGGATGGAGGAGTTTCAAGTCAACAAGGAATTCATCATATAGACCTTTTCTTAGAAATTGGCGGCTTAGTTAAAAGAGTATGTGCTCTTGAATCAAATCAATCAAATAAATTAGAAGCTGAGGATACTATGATTGCAATTGTTGAATTTGTTTCTGGAGCAGTCGGAACAGTTGAACTTACTACTTCACTAAAGCCTAATGATGCCGAAGCAGTAGTTTCATTCTCTGGTTCAAAAGGTTATGGCGAGATCGGTGGAGTTGCTTTAAACAAAATTAATCAATGGATGATATCTTCCAGTAATAACTTAAATAGCAACGAGCATTTGAAGAATAACCAAGAGGTTCCTAATGGAATGGGTTTTGGTCATCGTGATTATATAAATGATTGTTTTGATTTCATTCAAGGGTCGGTTAAAATGCCACCGTTAACAGCTGAAAGGGCTTTAGTAACTGAGAAATTTGTACATGCTTTATATGTAAGTAATGAAAAGGGTGGTTGGGTGAATTTAGATAAAATTTTTGAATCTGAAAGATTAGGAAGGAGTTAGTTTTAAATGACAGAATTAAATAATAAGTTTCCTGGAAAAGATGTTTCACAAGAAGACTTAGAAACTAAATTTCCTTTAGTAGCAAAAAAAGATAAAGATCATAAGAGTATTTTCTCAATAGCTGGTATTGAGTTTGGTGGAGCTAATGTACCTGTTTTTGCAGGTCCTAATATGGTTGAATCGGAAGAACTTATAGTTGATATTGCAAAGAATCTAAGCAAATTAAATGTAAGTTTTTTAAGAGGAGGTGCTTTTAAACCGCTCTCTTTTCCGTATAGAAATTCAAAATACACAGAAACTCGGGAGTTAGGTGTTGAATTCCTTAAATCTGCAAAACAAGAAACGGGAATACCTGTCATAACAGAATTAATGGATGAAAAACATCTTGATCTAATATGCGAGGTAACAGATATAATTCAGATTGGTTCAAGAAATATGCAAAATTATCCCCTTTTAACCGCATGTGCCAAAACTGGAGTACCTATCATGTTAAAAAGACATTACGGTGCATCCTTAAGAGACTGGTTAGGAGCGGCAGAATACATACTTTATGAAGGCAATGAAAAGCTTATTCTTTGTGAAAGAGGTATGTCTATTCCTCATACACACAGAGATACATCAAGATTTTCACTTGATCTTCAGGTCGTTCCTGCAGCACAGGAACTAACACATTTGCCTATTGTAACGGATCCGTCTCATGCTACTTTTTGGGCGGCATGGGTGGAACCAATGACTTTAGCAAGTATAGCCTGTGGTGCTGATGGAGTTATGATTGAAGTGCATCCAAACAGATCTGAAGCTGCGGTTGATCCTCTTCAGCCATTAGAATATGCTGAATTTGAAAAATTAATGAATGCAGGCTCTAAAGTTGCAAAATCTATAGGAAAAACATTTGGATGATTGATGAATTAAGAAATTTGATTGAGAATGATATCGATCTAAAAGATAATGAAAAATTTTGTGCAATTTTAGGTCTAAATCCATCAAAAGGAGCAAGATCACCATTGTTATGGAATGCTGTTTTTAATAAAAAATCATTACCACTAAAAATGATACCTTTAGATGTTAAACAAGATAATATCGATCATGTACTAACTTTACTTGATAAAAATCAGGATTTTGTTGCGGGAGCTCTTGCAGTTCCTTATAAAGAGGTGGCATTTAATTTTTTTCTTAACAGACTCGACTCAACAGTAAAAAAAATTGGCGCTATTAATTGTTTATATAGAAATAATGGTCAGCTTACTGGCATAAATACTGATGGTGAAGGAGCTATATCTGCCTTAACGTCCGAAGTACATAAAAAAGAATTTGAAAAAGTCATTGTTTTGGGGTCTGGAGGAACAGCTAAAGCTGTAGCAGCATATTTGTCTCCTGAACTTGGAAATGTCAAAAATTTGGTAATTGCTTCAAGAGACAAGAATAAAGGAAGCCTCATAGCAGAAAAATGTTTTGGAACTTGGATAGATTGGCATGATATTCAATCAAATATTAATGATATTGACTTGCTAATTAATTGCACTACCATTGGCTCAGAGTCAGATATTAACAATAGCCCAATTTCTGAAAAACAAATTACAAACATACCAAAATCTGCAATTATTTATGATGTAATATACCAGCCAGTAAAGACCAGACTTTTAGAAATTGCTGATAAAAATGAGCTAATAAATTTAGGTGGATTAAAAATGAATCTTGAACAAGCTGTAATAGCTTGTCATAAAGGCTTAAATGGCTCATATTCATTCGACGAAATAAGAAATATAATGCGAGAAGTGGAGTAGATAATTACAAATTCTAGGGGACTCTATGCTAGAAAACTTAAAAACATATTTTAATCAAATAAATTCTAATTCAAAAAAAATATCCATCACAGATGTCAAGAAAAAAGAAATTGATGAAGACCATGCTTATCAATTAATTTATGAAAAATTATATGAGTTACAAGAAAAGTCTGGTGTTCTATATTTTATTGGGAACGGGGCTTCTGCATCAATTGCAAGTCATTTTGGCTTAGATTATTTTAAAGCAGGTGAAATTAGGACAAATACATTTAATGATTTATCAGCTTTGACAGCATTTAGCAACGATATATCCTTTGATGAAGTTTTTTCATTTCCAATTAGCCGTACCTTAAAAGAAATTGATATGTTAGTTGCAGTAAGCAGTTCAGGAAATTCAGCAAATATTGTAAAAGGTATTGAAGCGGCAAGAGAACAAGGGTCCTTTATATTAACGTTAAGTGGAATGAATGGCGATAATAAAATTCGAAAAATGGGAAATATAAATATGTATTTTCCAGAAATGGATTATGGTCCAACTGAATGCGCACATACAATTATGTTGCATCACATATTAGATAAATTTGTTGCCAAAAATTCTGTCTAGATTTTATGAATTATGCTGACTATTGAAAAAATTAAATCCATTGAAGACTTATCAGATATTATAAAGCTACATCAGTCTAATAAAGAGATTGTTATTCATGCTCATGGTTGTTTTGATTTGCTGCACTATGGCCATATTAGATTTCTTGAAAAAGCAAAAGAGCTTGGACATATTTTAGTGGTTTCAATTACTTCAAGTGAATTTGTAAATAAAGGCCCAGGCCGTCCAATATTTAATAATGATCAAAGAACCTATCAACTAGCAAGTTTAGAATTTGTAGATTTCGTCTGTGTTAATTTTGAAGCAGATGCATGTAATTTAATGAAAACCCTGAAACCCGATATTGCTGTAAGAGGTTTTGAATACAGCGAATCTAGTAATGACATTACTGGCAAGATTGACGAGGAAAAATCTTCAATAGAGTCAACTGGTGGAAAAATGATATTTATTGATACACCTGTTCACAGTTCAACTGAGTTGATAAATTCTGGCATTGATCACTTGTCCAGTGAGTTAAGTGAATATAAAGATCGCTTGCAAGAAAAATATATTAATGACGCAGCAAATGAATTTTTTGATCTATTGAAAAAAACTTCTCTTACCATTGTTGGTGACTTAATTATTGATGAGTATATTTTTGCAAATGTTCTGGGAACAGTCTCAAAGCATTCTGCAATTTCTGCTTCATATAAAAATAATAGAATCATGGGTGGAGGGTCATTAGCAATAGCTAGACACATATCAAATTTTGTTAAAAACTTAAATTACATTGCAAGAATAGGCGGAAAGAGCGAAGAAATTAATAAAGAGGTTCTGGATAATATAAATTCTAATATAAAACTAAATTTAATTGAGGAGCCTGATTTATATTCTGTAACCAAATCAAGATACATAGCTAGCGGTTATTCGAACCCTTTATCAGGAAGAATACAGATTGAGGATCAAAACACTGACAATAGGTTGTTTGAGATAAGTCATCTTCCACAAAAGATAGACAAAAATTCTGAAAAAAAGCTTATCTCCTTTATTAAATCTAATGTTAGTAACTCAGAGTTGCTAATTATTTCCGATTTTGGACATGGACTCTTATCAGAAAAAACAATAGATTATGTGTGTTCGCTTGAAAATTTTATCGCTCTCAATGTCCAAACTAACTCTTCAAATTTTGGTTTTAACTTAATAACAAAGTACAAAAGAGCTGACTTCATTTGTATAGATGAAGTTGAGGCGAGATTAGCGCTTGGAGATAGGAATAAAGACATAGATTTAATAGCAAATGATATTTTTTCAATGATTGATTGCAAAAATTTGATGATAACGAGGGGCAAGCTTGGATTAAATTATTACTCAAAAGGTAAAAAAATAGCTTCTCCTGCATTGTCAAACAATGTAATTGACGCGGTGGGAGCTGGAGATGCAGTATTTGCTGGAGCCTCGCTTTGTGCTTTTCATGATATTGATCCAGAGGTGTTAGTTCTCATATCCTCGATAATGGGAATGATTGGTACTAAGATTGTTGGCAATGAAAGGAGCATAGAATCTCACGAAGTAATTGCAAACATAAAGGGATTTTTAAAATCTTCAGCGATCTAGAAGATATCTCAAAAATATAAAATGAGTCTTTCCTCGGCCTTAAGTAAATCAGTACAAGTCAAATTTTTTGATATGAGTGTATTCTTTATTGTTTCGTTAATTACATTCAGATATTTTGAAATTGACGAGAGAGGTCTTTTGTCTATTTTTTGGGCTACTTTTTTCATAATTGAGTTATTAATAATGGAATTTGGTGTTACTGCACAAGCAAAAATCCCTGATCAGATTATTAAAAAAGAAAATACAAAAGTTCAACAAACAATTTTATCTATTTACATAGTAAGATCATTGAGTGCACTTTTGATAGGCATATTTGTTTATATTTTTTCAGAGCAAATTTCTATAATTGTTACTCCAGAGAATATTGATCCAAAAAGGCTTGAATCAATTCTTAATACAATGTCATTATTTTTCTCATTAAATTTTTTATTTGGACCAGTTGATCACACTACACTAATTGCATTTAAAAGATATGAAAAGATGAGATTATTTTTAAATATGAAAATAGTACCAATACTTTTTTCAGCACTAATAACTCTGGCCTTAAAAGAATCACCAGAATTTATGATTCTAATTTATATCCTAATAAGATTTATTATTCAATCAATAGTTGGATGGCATTCATATTTTTTTCTTATTACAAATAAAGATATCTCATTTGATAGAATTTTCATAAATGTAAATGAGTTGAAAAGTGTATCAGTGCACGGAATACCTCTTTGGATATCAACTCTTTTAGCAGCATCATTGCCTCACATATCGATCTTAATGCTAGGGGAAAATACTAGTTTAGAAAGTGTTGCTAAATTTTCATTAGCAATGTCAATTTTTATGGCAGCTATTGCTTTTGTTGATATGGTTGATGGTTGGCTAATACCAAAATTATCTGAAAGAAAATCTAAAGATACAAAAATAATACATATGTATTTAAATGATTTTTATAATTTATATTTTTATATTTCGACTTTATTTAGCATTTTGATAATTATATTTTCTGAACTTGGAGTTATGATTATTTCTGGAAATGGATATGCTGATTCTATAACAATATTGATTGCACTCTCTTGCTTCATGAACTTTAGAACACTTCTAATCTTCAGAAATGTCATCAATGTTTTTAATAGCACAAATACAACCTTGGCTTTTGTAATATTCAAGTTCGTTATTGAAATTATATCGATGCTAATTTTGATACCAATTATTGGTTATTACGGAATACTGATTGCGCAACTAATTGCTTATTTTATAATAGGGCAGCTATTTATAATAAGCTCTCTCTCCAAAGTTTTAAAAGAAAAAAACTTAGTAAAGCTATTTTTTAATAGATATTTATCCATGGCCTTAATATCTTCCATAATTATTGGTGTATTGCTTCCGCTTCATTTTATGAAC
>CEUH01040696.1_pt1 | contig 18640 bp, 16 predicted proteins | sample 356461 | NCBI WGS metagenome assembly CEUH01 (sample SAMEA2623275, study PRJEB7988) | marine metagenome | isolation source: saline water (ENVO:00002010), including
CCAATCAAGTAAAATTAGGTTACGTTATAGATTATACTAAACCAGAGAGCATTGGAGCCGATAGGTTGGCCAATACTGTTGGTGCTCTTCATTTTATCGGTGCACCAGCTATTGTCGTGGACTTTGGGACCGCTCTCACTTTTGATGTCATTTCCAGAAAAAAGGCATATATAGGAGGCGTAATTGCTCCAGGCTTGGCCGCTATGACAGATTATATGTATGATAATACATCATTACTTCCGAAAATTGATTTAAATGAACCTTTATCGGTTATAGGAAAAACGACCGAAGCCGCTATGCTCTCTGGAGCTGTAATTGGTTACCGAGGCCTTGTGAGGCAAATTTTATCATCATTGATGATAGAGCTAGGGGAATCTAATGTTCCAGTCGTGGCAACTGGGGGATATTCTAAATTGATTTCTAGAGGCATTGAGGAGATTATCGAAGTTAATGAAAAACTTACCTTAGAGGGTCTAAGGATTATTGCTAAACTAAACAATTAATATGAAAACTGATAATAAATCGAAACCCTCTGCAGTAGGAATTGATTTTGGAGGAACTTCAGTAAAGATAGGTTCATTATCAGAGTTGCTTTCAGATCGTAATAGTAAACCAAAAACTCTTAAAACGGCTGACTTTAATACAGTTGATTCTCTTGTTTCTGCAATGGTTAAAGTGGTTAAAGAAAGCATGGACAAGGAAGAAATTGTTACAGTTGGCTGTGGTGTTCCTGGTCTTGTTGATTTCGATAATGGACACATTCATATGTTAACTAATGTTCCGGGTTGGAATGATGTCCCGCTTAAAGAGATTCTTCAATCGGAACTGAATATTCCTGTTTTCGTTGATAATGATGCTAATTGTATGGCTTATGCAGAGTATCGATATGGCGCTGCTAGGGGATGCTCGAACATTGTTGCTTTAACGTTGGGAACCGGTATTGGAGGAGGTTTGATTATCAATGGACAATTATATAGAGGAAGTAAATATGCAGCTGGAGAACTTGGGAATTTTTCAATTGATTATCAAGGTCCTCCCAATGTTTATGGACTGAAGGGGGCCCTTGAGTGTTATATGGGGAATAAACAAATCTGTGAAATTGCCGAAAAAAGCTTCAAAAATACCGAAATTCCTGAAGGTGGTTGGACTCCGGAGAAGGTAACTCATTTTGCCGAACAAGGGAATGCAACAGCGATCCAAATTTGGAATCAAATTGCTGAATGGTTAGCATCAGTGTTGGCAAGCACGGCTTGGCTGTTGAACCCTGATGCATTTGTTATTGGTGGAGGAGTGGCGAGTGCAGGTCGTTTCCTTTTTGATCCATTAAAGGAAAAAATAAAGAACCAAGTTTCTGAAGTTATCTCTGAGGATCTTAAAATAATACCAGCCTATTTTGGCAATGAATCAGGTATCATAGGAAGCTCAGCTCAGGCTTTGGATAATTGGAAAAAAGAAAGTTAACTGAAATCTCATTAATGAGAAATTTAGTGTTTTTTTGCGAGCAGTTTCTTTTGATATTTACTCTGAACTATATCGATCAACACTAAAATGGATATGACGAAATAAAATGTAGTTTTTGTCATTGGAGTAATTTCGTTACCAAAGAATTTCAAATGAGCTTTATGAGCACCTTCTGAAATTAACATTATTCCGACTATGAAAAGGATAAATAATCCTAGAATTTCATAGAGTCTATTTTTCTGCAAAAATTCAGAAACTTTATCTGCAAGTACAATCATTAAAATTCCGCTTATTATAATAGCCGTTGCCATTATCCACATTATGTATTCGGTTTTACCAGTAGGAATACCTGATTCATTTAGTACCGGTTGCTGAGCCAACGCCATAGCACTTAGAATTGAATCGAATGAAAAAACTAAATTCATTAATACAATTGTGCTAATAACTAGAGCAGCAGATTTTGATTTATTGGAGTCTGAATTTCCGTGGAGGTCTTCAGTGCCTATAAGATGAAAAATTTCTTTAACTGCGGTATAAAGAATAAAAATACCTCCAAGTAAGACAATAACACTTTCAAGATTTAAGCTTCCCTCAATAATCCCTTCTTGTTTGAAAGTTAAGAACGGTTTTGTAAATGCCGATATAATACTAGTCAAAAGGACAAGTAAAACGAGTCGTGCGCCTACAGCAATACCGATTCCGAGTTTTCGGACATAAGCTTGTTTTTCTTTTGGAGCTCTTTTGGATTCGATTGAGATATATAAAAGGTTATCAAAGCCCAGTACCGCTTGTAGAAGCAACAGCATGAAAAGTGTGAAAAGTTGTTCTAATATCATTGAGTTAGGATAAATAATTTAAGATTTTTTTTTTAAAATCAAGAATCTTTATTTTTAACCTTCTCCCATGCTTTTTCCATGCACTCAATATCAGCTTCTATGACATTTGTACCTTGTTTTTCGAGAATTTTTTCTACCTCATTGAATCGGTTAATAAATTTTTGATTTGCCGCTGCCAGTAAAGATTCCGAATCCATGCCGATTTTTCTTGTAAGGTTAGTTACCGCAAATAAAAGATCACCGATCTCTTCTGCTAGATTTTCGTTTTGCTGATTGGCACCGCTCTCATTTATAGCCTCTTCGACCTCATCAATCTCTTCCCTGATCTTAGGGATAACACTCCTTGCTTCTGGCCAATCAAAACCGACCTTTTCAACTTTTTTTTGTATTTCGTGCGCTTTAATTAGAGAAGGTAAACCATTAGTTACCCCATCCAAAATATACTTTTTTTGGTTCCCTTTTTCTGATCTCTTAATCTCTTCCCACTTGTTCAATACAGATTCAGTATCATTCAGTTGATCATCACCAAAAACGTGAGGATGCCTTCTGATTAATTTATCAGAAATTGCGATTGCGACATCCTCTAAGAAAAAATCATCTGACTCGGATGCAATTTCACTTTGCATCACAACTTGTAAAAGTAAGTCACCAAGTTCTTCTATTACATTATTCTTATTTCCAGATCGAATCGCATCAGCGGCCTCATAGGCTTCTTCTAAAATGTTAGGAATTAAACTTTTTTGTGTTTGTTCAATGTCCCATGGGCAACCTCCTGGACCCCTTAAAATTCGAACAATAGCTCTTAGTCTATCTATAGGCTCCAATGAATCATCGGGAGGCTCGGGCATTATTTCTTAATATTATTAATTTGAATTAAGACTTCATTTTTTCTCAAAAAAACAGGTATCCATGGTGGATCATAGTATGCAAATATTGGCTTAGCATTCTTAGAAATGCTAAAACCTGCATCTTGAATTTTTTTAATTAATTTCTTTGCAGCTTCGTTTTCTCTTGAGGATTTACCTCGAAATCGCATAGCTGCAAATTTTGTTGGATTCATTTTGTTAATATACAGCGCATCAGACTTAGGTGTGGGCGCACCTTTTGCGGCAACCTTTTGTGGTAAAACAAAACTCATTTCCCCCTCGTTACCATCTACACCCATAAATACCGGTGTCGTCATTGCTATTTTCTCCGACCTACTATTTGATTTGTCGATATATTTAAACAGCCTCATGAATCGGGAATCACGTTCTTTAGTGGTTTTAGACTTTTCTTTTTTGGTGCTCACAACTGTCATCGCTGAGTAATTGCGAATTTCAAATCCTGAGGGGTGTTTTTTCGATTTGAATTCAGGAGATTCATATCCTCCTCTCGTGAGCTTGATACCTGCAAATCCAAGAGCAGAACCAGCTAAAAGAATACAGACAATACTAAGAAATATTTTTTTATTCATTATATTTATTATTATTTTACATTTTTCTCGTTCATTTAAAATAGCGAGCTTGCTTTAAATTAAAATATGAGCATTTTTTATTGATTATGGGAAGAGCATTCGAGTATCGCCGTGCATCAAAAGAAAAACGCTGGGATAAAATGTCCAAGGTTTTTCCTAAGCTTGCAAGATCTATTACTATTGCCGCAAAGTCTGGTGGGTCTGATCCTGAATCTAATAGTGCTCTTCGGACAGCTATTAGCAATGCCAAAGCTGAAAATATGCCTAAAGATAATATCGATAAGGCAATAAAACGAGCTGCTGGCGGTGATGCGGCCAATTTTAGTGAGGTTAATTATGAAGCTAAAGGGCCTCATGGTTCTTTGCTTTTTATTGAAACGGCTACCGATAATACAAATAGGACAGTCGCCAATTTAAAAATGATTCTTAACAAAAATGGTGGTGAAATGGTACAAACTGGATCCCTTGAATTTATGTTTTCAAGAAAGACAGTTATCCAGTTTCCCATAACAGAAGAGATGAATATGGATGAGATCGAACTTGATTTGATAGATCATGGTTTGGAAGAGTTATCCATTAATGAGAATACTGCTTACTTGGAGGGTGAATTTACTGCTTTTGGAACTCTCACAGCCGCTGTGGATAAACTCGGTATTGAAAATGTGAAAGCTAAACTTCAAAGAATACCCACTTCTCCTATCGAGGTAAACGATCAAGAGATTGAAGATGTGGAATCGTTAATTGATAAAGTAGAGGACGATGATGACGTCCAGTCGGTTTTTACTAATATTGCCTAATTAATCATCATCGATAATTTCAGCTTCTATAATTGAAGGGCCGGTTTCGTTATGAGTCTTCTTCTTTGGACTGTTCACACCCGCATAACGAAACAAGATTTTTGCTTTAATGTAGGTTAATAATAATTTTCTGTAGTTTGATCTTAGTCCTGGCAGCAGAAGAGAAAACCCAACAATATCTGTTAAAAATCCAGGAGTTAATAAGAGAGCTCCAGCAATAATAATCATTACCCCGTCCATAACCTCCTTGTGCGGTAATTTACCACTTTTTATTGCGGCTTGTCCGTTTCTAATGGCTTGTGTTCCTTGAACTTTTGTGAGCTTCGCCCCGATGAATGCGGTAATGATGATGATTAAAATTGTAATTGCAGGCCCTATGATTTTGCCAATTTTGAACATTACAAAAAGTTCAATGATCGGTATTAGAAGAAATAGTGCTAGAAGTTTAATAAACATCAATGCATTCAATAATTATTTTATAGCGTTTTGAATCGATGCTTTTAATTCACGAACTTTTTCAGGATTTTTAATGGCTAGATTATCAGTCTCACCAATATCTAATTCTAAGTTATAGAGTTCCATCTTTTTTCCTAATCCTGGTATCACACCCTTCCACATGCCTTTTCTTATAGCCACTTTATTTGAAAATTTCCAAAAAAGGAATTCGTGTTCTTTTTGATTAGAATACTTTCCTTTAAGTGCTTTTACGAAAGATATTCCATCAACGTCATTAGGGATGCTTATATGAGCCAGATCGCATGCTGTCGGCAACCAATCCCAAAATGCCAATGGTTTTGAATATGAGGTACCACCTTTTATGGTACCAGGCCAGTATGCTATTGCGGGCACTCTTATACCACCCTCATAGAGATCACGCTTAAAACCTCTTAATGGGCCATTAGAATTAAAGGTTTCATGTTTGTGTCCACCTTCGGAGTGTGGCCCGTTGTCAGATGTGAAAAAAACGAAAGTCTTTTTATTTAATTGAAGTTCTTCAAGAAGTTCAAGAATCCTTCCAACATCGCGATCCATTCTCGAAATCATGGCCGCGGCTCCTTTTTTTACAGAGGACCACTTTTTATTGTTATATATACCATAATCAGGGACCTCCATTCCGTCTCCAGTAGCTCTGCCTCCCTCATTGTTTGCGTGAGGAATAGTCCAGTGGACGTGAAGCAGGAAGGTTTTTTTCTGGTTCTTTTTTATAAAGTTTAATGCTTCTGATGTAATAACGTCGTGAGAATAGGTAGTCCTTTTTTTTGAGACTCTTTTTCTATCCAAAGGGGAATTAGTTAAAATATTACCATCAAGGGGTACCTTCTCTTTGTTTCTCCAAAGGTAAGGTGGGTAATAGTTATGGGCTTGGCCTTGATCTAAGTATCCGAACCAATAATCAAAACCATTGTGATTTGGATGCCCAGTCGTCTTAATACCCCCCATCGCCCATTTTCCAACTCCTCCGGTTGTGTAGTTTGCTTTCTTTAGAAGTTCGGCAGCTGTAATGTCCTCAGGTTTGAAAATATAGTTCGCATTTGATGATATGGGAGTATGTCCCATATGTTTTCCTGTCCAGAGTGATAATCTAGAGGGCCTGCATACAGTATTACCAGAATAGTAGTCGGTAAGTCGCATGCCCTTCTTGGCCATCATATCCAAGTAAGGTGTTTTGATAGTTTGCTGACCATAACAGCCAAGATCACCATAACCTAAATCATCCACCATGATGTGTATTATGTTTGGTGACTCTGCATTAACACGTCCTAGAAAAGTTAAACCAAGAACAAAGTTCCAAAAAACTAAAAGGACAATTTTGTTAAAATTAAACATTTTCAATTTATTCTTAATGTTACGTTTTTGTTGCACATTGCAGAGCGCCCATGTCGCATCAGAGCGTATTATCATTGATGATGGTACATGATATCAAACCTAAACCAAACAAAGTTGGTTTTTTTGGAAAACTTGATGATTCTTTGAGTGAAAAGTTATTTAAAATTGGAAATTTAGTAATTAAAAAAAAGGGTGATTACTTATCAGTACAAGGACAGCCTCACACTAATATGACCTTGATAATTAATGGGCAAGTGAGTGTGAAAATTTGTGCTAATGGTGAAAGTTTGAAGGTTGCAAAACTTGGACCAGGTGATGTGGTTGGAGAAATGAGCATTATTGATCCCAAAAAAGCCAGTGCCACTGTTCGGGTTATTTCACAGGATGCCGAAATATGGCAAATCACTGGGTCTGAGTTTAATAATTTTCTGAATAATGATCAAGTTGCGGGGTTTTACATCATGAAAGAATTGGCCAAAGGACTTTGCAAACGATTGCGGACTTACAATGAAAGAATGTTACACAGCATGTTTGATGATCGGTCTCGATATCTTGATCAGGATTATTAGAAAATTGAGATAGATAACTCCCCAGATCTATCGATTTTAGTTGTACGTTGTAACATTTGGCAATTATTATCCTACTCAGTATAAATTATTACTCTCTTTGTACGATTTTTCCAAAATAAATTGATATTTACCCTAATCAGTTCTTAGTAAACACTTGTCCACTTCAAAATTACAAAATCTCCCCAAAGGCTCAATCTCATCGTCCCACGCAAAACATGAGGACAAGCCATCCGCTACTGAAATTTCCAATTGGAAGAAAATTGTTTCTGAATTTGAGAAACCTTCATTGTTCAAATCACTCTGGCAATTAATTACCACGCTTGGGTTGTATTTACTGACATGGACAATGATATACCTCAACTACACTAAGAGTGGACCTTGGTATTTATACATTCCACTCATTCTGGTTGGGGCTGGTTTAACAGTTAGAATTTTTATTATTTTTCATGATTGTGGACATCAGTCATTTTTTAAAAAGCAAAAGTATAACAAGTTTTTTGGATTTATTACTGGTACCCTAGCCTTTACTCCCTTTAAACATTGGACCTGGGAGCATAACATTCACCATGCTACAGTTGGTGATATTGATCGGAGAGGTATTGGAGATGTCTGGACATTGATGGTCGACGAGTATCTAGAGTTACCCAAACTAAAAAGATTAAGTTATAGAATATGGAGACACCCATTATTTTTATTTGGTTTTGCACCAGTCTATGTATTTCTAATAAGGGAAAGGATCCCTTCGCCGGGAGCAAAGCCTGGGAATCGTAAGGCTGTCATACATACAAACATTGCCATTCTATTATTGATGTCTCTGGGATGTTTGATTTTCGGATCATTTATCTTTTTACTGTTCCAGCTCTTTATAATTTCTATTGCTGCAAGTGCAGGAGTTTGGCTATTTTACGTTCAACATCAATTCGAAGGTGTTTATTGGGAGCGCCATGAACACTGGGAGTATACCTCAGCTGCTCTTGATGGTAGCTCATTTTATCAATTACCAAAAGTCCTTCAATGGTTTTCAGGAAACATTGGCTATCATCATCTGCATCATTTGAGTACAAAAATACCTAACTATCATTTGGAAGCATGTCACAATTCGCACCCTGCTTTTGCAGAAGTAACAAAATTAACGCTTCTCAGTAGTTTTAGATGTATGAATTTTCGACTCTGGGATGAGACAGAAAAGGCTTTGATAACTTGGAAGCAGTTTAAAAGAATTAGAGATGATCGAGAAGCGGCTTTATCAGCGGCTTAAACTTCATTCTCTGTGTTTATTCTCTTGAATCAACACGAATGGTGTAACAATCAAAGCCGTAAATGAAGTTTTTGATTCCATCCAGTATTGTGCGTGTTGTTCTCCTGGTTTAATAAGATCACCCGAACCTAGCCAAAGACTAACCTGATCCTTGTTATCTTCACTGATGACTTTAGCAACTTTTTTGATGTCTAGTTTTTCATCTACATAGACAAGCGCTCCGTTTTGAAAATGTTTTTCTAGGTATTTCCAATAAACAGTTCCTGTATACTTCTCGATTTGATCATCGTCGTTGATATTTGAATCTTGGACTATTTTATAATTTAATGATTTAGGGTTACCTTCCATTTTTATATATTATTATAAATTCTAATTATCTAAGAACTTGAAGTTTTGTTAAAAGGCATTTGTTTATGATTGTGGAGCATGAAAATCATTTTTTTATGATCATTGGACTAATGCTTTTTTGTGTTTTGGGAGTTATAACAACTAAAGCAGAACTCATTATTCCAGATGTTGAAGATCCTGCTTTAGGGTTGCCATCTATTGAATTACCCGAACCTTTATTGTTTAATCGTAAAGTCATTAAGTTAGGGGAAAAATTGTTTTTTGATCCATTCCTTTCCAGAGATGGTACTATTTCATGTGCGACTTGTCATGTTCCTGATCAAGGTTTTGCAGAGAATGGTAAGCCTTTTTCCACTGGAATTGATGGTAAAAAAGGATTGAGGAATGCGCCTACACTTTTGAACATAGCTTATGCTCAATCAATGTTTGTTGATGGAAGATCAGATACACTAGAAGAACAGGCATGGCAGCCGATTCTTGCTCATGATGAAATGGGTAATTCCAGTGTCAATTCAGTTTTAAAAAAATTAAAAAATACAAAAGAATACCCAAGGCTATTTGGTCAATTTTTTCCAGAAGGCGGGCTTAACAAAAAAAATCTAGCTGTTGCGCTCTCTTCTTTTCAAAGAACTCTTGTTTCTGGTAATTCCGACTATGATAGATGGTATTATGAAGGAGAAGACAATGCGATGAATGAAACTGCCCAAAGAGGATACCAATTATTTGCTGGTCAAGCTCAATGCTGGCAATGTCATTCTATTGCGGGTCCAGGAGTGCTTTTCAGTGATAATCTTTTTCACAACACTGGTGTAAGCCATAGAAGCAAATCAAAAGGATTGGCTGAGGACCTTGGAAGGTACGAATTTACTAAATTAGAGTATGATAAAAGATCATTTAAAACGCCTACTTTGAGGGATGTTGCTAAAACGTCACCATATATGCATGATGGGTCATTGAGAACACTTGAAGATGTGGTTCGGTTTTACAATGATGGAGGAAGTGATGATCCCTTGCTTTCGCCTATTATTGGAACATTAAATTTATCTGAGGAAGACATTAAAGATTTAGTTGAATTTTTAAAATCACTTAGTGGTGATTATAATTATGATAGAGTAAAATCTGATAAATTATAATCGATCTAAATTTTTGTCATATCTCATAATATGGAGTTTTTAAAGAATAATATAGACTGGGTTATCGCTTTCGGATCTGGGTTCCTCTGTGCATCTATAATATGGATATTTTTAATTACGATTAGATTGTGGTCTGACATTAGAAAGACAAACAAAGAATATTTGATAAATGATTCCAATAATGATCAGGATGAAAAACTTTCAACTGCACTGGGTTTAATAGAGAATGCTCAGGATTCAATAAGACTTAACAAACAACTGAACCCGGAATGGTTTGCATCCCTATATAAAGAAATTCCACCTTTGGTTGAAAAAATTGCAGGCGTCTATTATCCGGATAGCCCTGAGCCATTGAAGGCACCAAAACTTGGTGAATTTACTCGAGCAGTTGAACTTGCTGCGACAGATATAGCCGATTTTTTGCAGAAGAAAAGAATTGGAAGGTTAATTGATTTTAGTGCAGGTGCGGCCATTAGAACCTATAAAAAAGGAAAAGGAGTTTCAGAAAATCCTATCTTTAAAGCTTGCTCTCCAATATATAAAAAGATTCGACCAATTGTTCAGCTAGTGAGATATAGATCACCCCTGACATGGGCTGGATTAGCGGCTTCGAACGCTGCCGCAAGGGTCATTCAGCCATCTATTTTAGGCATTGTAGGTAAAAGAGCGATTCAGCTTTATAGCGGTCAATTGAATAGTCGTTCTGATCAATCTGATCAGGATTTAGTTTAGTTTACTAAACTATGGCAAAATGAATAAAATATAATAATTATGGAATTTGCATATTTTGCAAATCTAGGGATATTTTATTCATGGAAGATATGATTATTATTGCCCAAAAAAGTATATTAAAGGCAATACTTACAGTAATTTTTCCATTTTTCTTCTTTTCTGGGTGCACAACTAATGAGGTAGAAATCACTGAATCGAGTAGAAGTTTCGGAAGCATTCCTCAAAATAGAAATATCCTAATATCGCATAACCCGTTTACTGCAGCTCCTCATATCATTAACGTCTCTTCGTATGACCCAAAAGAAAAACAACGCTCTGGGTCATATTACAATGAATTTGATGTTCGAGCATTGAGACGAAACGGAGCTCTTGGTCTTATAGCAAGATGTGGCAAAGGGAGAAAGCTGGATGAGGAATGTGCATCTTTTCTCGCAGCAGGCGAAAAGCAAAGAATGCTTTTAGGTGCTTATTATTTTGTTCTCAAGGGTGTGGATCCAACATGGCAAGCTGATAAATTTGTTAACCAGATTAAAAAGATAAAATTAACTAAAAAATTACAAACACCTGAAATTCTTTTAGTAGGTGATTTTGATTCTAAATCATCGGTATCTGACATTATAAAATTTATAAATCAAATTGAGCAACGTACCGGCCAATTGCCAATGATTTATTTAGAGAATAGTGATCATCTCAGGAGAGTCTTGAGTGGAGCATCGCGGAGTCAAAAGCAGAGGATTGCTCAATGCCCTTACTGGATTGCTTTATACTCTTCTGATAGAAAGGAGATGGAAACTCCAAATCGTTTAATGTCTAAATATGGTATATGGAATCAATGGTCTTTATGGCAATATTCGGGAGTTTATTGGAATAAAAGAAAATCGATGTCTGTTATTCATAACTATAGCTATGGTAAATATAGATCTCCCAAATATTATGGAGATATGAGTTGTCCACTCGAGAGAAATATTTTTAACGGAACTGTGGATCAACTTTATAGTTTTTGGGGTAAACAATCCTGGAAGTGGTAATTGAAAAGTAGTCGATCAATTCGACCTATTCGCTATTTCTGAAAGCCCACAATTTTTTATGCCCTCTAAAATAGATAGTGTTGGAGTCTATTGCTGGAGTGACAAATACGGATTCTCCAATTTCGTAACTATGAATTTGTTCAAATTTTCTACCTGGTTTTATTGTCGATACCTGCCCTCTATTAGAGACTAGAAAGATGTGACCATTGGCTGTAATTGGTGAGGCGCTGTACTGACCTGATCCAGTGACTCTTTCGCGATAAAGTTGTTCTCCGGTCTCAGAATCAATTGCTGCTAATATGCCCCCGTTCCTCACTAAATATACAATGTCCCTGTAAAATAGAGGGGATGGAATTTCAGGAATACTTTTATTTAACTCCCAGCTTACATGGGTTTTTTCTATATTTCCTTCCCCCCCGGGTTTAATGGCCAAGAGAATAGGTCTTCCACGGCGAAAAGACATATGATTAATAAATTCTTCTTTAGTCCATGCCTTATCCCCATTTTTATCAACCCATCTCAAAATTCCGTTAATTCTTTCTTCTTTCCTTTGTTGATTATCTGGCATTGGAATACCAAAACCAGGATGACCGAGCGGTAATTCGGGGCGCAATGGGTAGGTGAAATTATCAGTCATCTCATCTCTACTTATTTTACCATCATTGTTTTTATCAAATTTAATTAAGGCTTTCCAAAATGGAGCTGGGTCAATTTGCTTGTCAGGAACGCCACCTAATTGTGCTGAGGATACAAAAACGTGATTGTTACCTACAACAGGGATAGCTATAGTTTCTCTGGAGAATCCTCCCGCATACCAATTTTCAGAACCGGTTTCAGGATTATAGCTTCGAACTTTCTCATTTCCTAATACTATGAGCTCTGAAACCTTATCATGTTTCCATATAATTGGGCTAGACCATCCACTTCGATGATGCGGTCTTTCTGCAGACCAAATGATTTCACCATTAGACTTATTGAGTGCGATAATTTTTGATTGGCTTAAACGACTTTTTTCAATATTGGCATCATTGTCGACTACTAGAATAACTTTGTTTTTGTATACCAAAGGAGAAGTAGACATCCCATATAGGCTCTTGGGAGTTAAAATGGATTTAGACCACTTTTCTATTCCATTGTGATCATAACAAATGAGACCGTATGAGCCAAAATATACGTATACGTGATCCTTATCTACGTATGGAGTCGACGAGGCTGGGCTGCTTGTTTTATGTACTTTTTCGATCTCACATTTAGGCGCAGCTGTTTTCCATTCTAAATTGCCATTTGTGGAATTAATACAAATTGTGACTAATCTATCCTTTTCAACTGCAGTTAAAAAAATTTTATCGCTATAGATAACAGGGGATGATAATCCCTCTGGAATAGTTGATGACCAAGCGATATGCTTTTTTGAAATATTGATTGGGGGTATAAATTTTTCGTTAGCGATACCCGAGCCATTAGGTCCTCTAAATTGATTCCAATTATCAGTGGCCTTTAATGCGAGTTGTAAAAAACTACACAAAAATATGTAATTTAAAAAAATTGTCACTAGATGAACATTCATTGGGTCTAATTATAGGCTTATTAGAATACGCATTCTAAAACTATTTTTTGAATTTTATTTTATGAAAAGTGCAAACCCATTGGCTTTTATTTTCTCTTTTGTAGTTCCTAATGAGCCAATCTTTAAGTGCATGTTATAAGGAATACTTGGCATCTTTTGAGATTGAGGTGAGGAATTAAAAACGGCTAAACATTCGTTCTCCCTGTATTTTCTGGTAAACGCAAATATTTGATTGTCGTTGTCAGTTACCAGTATTTTGAAATTACCCCTTCTGAGTGAAGGGTTGTTTTTTCTAATTGAACATAATTTTTTTATAAAATTAAAACGATTCTTATCCTGAGAAACTTTGAATCCATTATGCCTTTTAGGGGCAAAAGGCAGTTCGTATTCAGGATCGTAAATAATGTCATCCCAAATCATTGGTTTTCTACAATCCGGATCATCGGCTCCCCACATACCCACTTCATCACCATAATAAACATATGGAGCACCTGGAGATAAGAACTGAAAAGCTAATATTTGATCTAATTGTGAATGCTTTTCTATTGCCAAAGGAGCAACGGAATAATTTTTATTCGATTTTAAATTTGCCCCGTGGTCGAGTCGATGGCGAGGATTTTGAACCATTGAGGCTAACCTTTGAGTGTCATGACTATTTAGCAAATTTTGTAACCCTAGTGAAACATCATATCCATAATCATTATGAATTTTTGTTATTTCTTTTGCGAACTCCGCTGCATTTAAGGGATTTACTGGTTGAATGAAATATTGATAACAACTGTCGGCAAATCTGTAATTCATAACACCGTCGAATACATCGCCACCCTTTATCCACTTAGCAGCATTTTTGAGCTTATTATTCTTATAATCTTCCCACCAAATTTCACCCGTTATGTAAGCCTCTGGATTAATATCTTTGACCCATTGTCTAAATTCTTTCCAGAATTTAATTGGAACTTCTGCGGCAACGTCAAGTCTCCACCCGTCAATTCCATCCTCCGGATTTCCGTCATTATTAGGATCCATCCAACGCTGAACCACTGCATGAAAATATGATTTTAAATCTTTTGGATAATCATCATTAGTCTTTTTGAATTCTGGTAGCCCCATGAAGCCTGACCAACCTTCGCACTCAAACTCATTTTCTGCAGTGTAGGGGTCGTCCCATTTTTTTACTGTAAACCAATTAGCATAGGGACTTGAAAGTCCATTTTTACGGACATCATTTAGTGCCCAAAAGTTGAGTCCAACATGATTAAAAACACCATCAATAATTATCTTCATACCTCTTGAATGACACTCTTTAATTAACTCCAAAAATAACTTATCGGCAGATGTCCATTTCCATTCTTCAGGAGAAGCAGGGTTTTCATTATTCCATATTGATAAATCCAGTTCGGGGTTTGGACCGAAATTATTATCAATGTGATGTAATAGTGTGGCTCCGTATTTATGCAGAGAGGGAGACTCAAAAACAGGATTAAGATATAATGCATTTACACCTAAGTCCTCTAGGTAATCAAGTTTATCTATTATTCCTTGAATGTCTCCTCCGTACCTTCTTCTTTGTGCAATGTAATAAAAATCTTTTCCGGTCTTTAGTTCCCATTTTTGCATCTTGTACCAGTCTGATCCCCAGGGGCTTATTTGCCATTCTTCTAATGGTTCAAAAGGCCATGTGCCGTTTAGTGTTTCAATGGTCGGGTCATTAGATATATCGCCATTTCTGAATCGCTCTGGAAAAATTTGGTACCATATTGCATCTTTAGACCATTCAGGTGATCCGTTTGATGTATTCACTATAATAAAAGTGAATAATATAAGAGATAGACCTTTTATTTTAACCATCTTAAAAAATAATTGTTCTTTATCGTGAATCTAGCTGATTGTTTCAATTTAATTAGAAATATCACACTACTCTGTCCACAAGATTTCTTATTTTATGTTTACACCAGAATTAGGACATTTTAATAATTTATTAATTTTGGAGGAAAATGATTTAGGCTTAATCCTGGATGGAGGTGATAACTTTGGAAATATCCTTCTCCCAAAAAGATACATTCCAGAATCTCATAAAGTTGGTGAAAGAATCAAAATCTTTTTATATTTAGATTCAGACGACAGGCCGATCGCTACTACAGAATCACCTAAAGCCGTTGCCGGTGAATTTGCATACTTAAAAGTCATTGATTCAACAAGAGCAGGTTCATTTCTTGACTGGGGATTACCTAAGGATTTAATGTTACCTTTTGGTGAGCAACCAAAAAGATCACGTGTGGGGGATTTTGTTGTTGTTTATATATATTTGGATGAGGTCAGTGGTCGACTTGTGGCATCAGCAAAATTGAAGAAATTTCTGTCTGAAAAACCGCCCTCTAATTATGGACCCGGCATGGAAGTCGACATTATGGCTGTAGAAAAAACAGATATTGGTGTTCGGTCTATTGTTAATGATAAATACTGGGGTTTTCTAAAAGGAGAAATAATTGAAAATAGCTTTGAATTTGGTAAAAAAATCAAGGGCTATATTAGTAGAATTACTGAGGAAAATTTCCTCGATTTAAGTTTGCAGCCCCCAGGTTATAAAAAAGTTTCTGGTGCCGCTGAAAAGTTACTTAATTTTTTGAGTTTATCAGAGGGTGGTTTTTTGCCGATTCATGACAAAAGCTCACCAGAAGACGTAAGAAAAATTACAGGAATGAGTAAAAAAGTTTTTAAGCAAGCCGTGGGAAAGCTGTACAAAGAAAAAAAGATTAATATTCAAGATGGAGGAATATCACTTATCTAAATCTCTTTTTGATTAAAAAAAATTAAAAGTATTTCTAATGCTCATGATGCAATCATTAATTCCTTTTGAGGTGGAGCAAATTTGGTTAGGTCAACTCCAACAACAGCTTTCTGATATTCCTCCAAAGTTGGAATTCTTCCTAAAATCGCAGACAGAACAACGACTGGAGTAGAGGATAATAGCGACTCTCCTTTTTTTCGTTCAGAGTCTTCAACAACCCTTCCTTGGAATAATCGAGTCGAGGTTGCCATTACTGTATCGCCTTTAGCAGCCTTCTCTTGATTACCCATACATAAATTACAACCTGGTCGTTCGAGATACATCATATTCTCGTATTCTGTACGAGCAGAACTCTTTGGATTCGTATCATCAAATTCAAAACCTGAGTATTTTTGTAAAATATCCCAATCACCCTCCTCTTTTAGTTCATCGATAATGTTATAGGTTGGTGCGGCGACCACAAGCGGCGCATTAAATACAACTTTTCCGTTCAGTGCTTCAAGATTCTTAAGCATTTGAGCGACTATTTTCAAATCGCCCTTATGAACCATGCAGGAACCTACGAATCCAAGATCAACCTTTTTGATCCCCTCATAATATGAAAGTGCTCTGATGGTATCATGTGTGTATCTTTTAGCAATGTCCTCATTATGGACATCCGGATCGGCAATCATTGGTTCGATGATTTGGTCCAGATCTACAACGAATTCGGCGCTGTACTTTGCATCAGAATCTGGCATTAAAGCTGGTTTTTCTCCAGAGCGTATTTCTGAAATCCTCCGATCAGCACTTTCAATTAAACCTTGAAGAACCTTTTCATCGTTATCCATCCCCTTGTCGATCATTATTTGAATTCGACTTTTTGCAATTTCTAATGATTCAATAAGAGTTTCATCCTGAGAAATGCATATTGAAGCTTTTGCCTTCATCTCAGCGGTCCAATCAGTAAAAGTGAATGCCTTGTCAGCCGGTAAAGTTCCAATATGAACTTCGATTATTCTACCTTGAAAAACATTTTCACCGAATTCATCGAGCATTTGATCTTGAGTGGCATGAACCACGTCACGAAAATCCATATAAGGTTTTAGATCTCCTTTGAATGTGACTTTTACTGATTCAGGAATTGGCATAGATGCCTCTCCCGTTGCAAGGGCAAGAGCGACAGTACCCGAGTCGGCTCCAAAAGCCACCCCTTTGGACATTCTTGTATGCGAATCTCCACCAATTATAATAGCCCATTCGTCAACGGTAAGATCATTTAGAACTTTGTGTATGACATCAGTCATGGAGTGGTATTCACCCTCGGGATCTCTAGCGGTAATGAGTCCAAATTCATTCATAAACTTCATGAGTTTAGGAATATTCGTTTGGGCTTTCTTGTCCCAAACTGAGGCAGTATGGCAACCAGATTGATAGGCGGCATCAACAATAGGAGAAATGGTTGTTGCTGCCATAGATTCCAATTCCTGAGACGTCATTAGTCCAGTGGTGTCTTGTGACCCAACAATATTTACTTCAACTCTTACATCAGAACCGGCATGGAGAATGACCCCATCAGTTATTCCAACCGCATTTCTGTTAAAGATTTTTTCTACAGCAGTAAGACCTTGGTTTTCGTGAGAAATTTCCTTTGATTGAGCAAATATAGATTTTAATTTTTTACCCAGTACTTTAGTTGCAAAACTTTGTAACTTTTTTCCAAAGACAATGGCATAAGAACCTCCAGCTTTAATGAATTCGACTTTTTGAGGAGTCAGGGAGGATGAGATATCTACAAGTTCAGTATCCCCATTATACAATTTTTTATTTTTTGTATTGATCGTAAGAATGGTTCCTGTATCCACGGAGTAAGTTTGTTCAAGAATGGGCTCACCGTCATCGTCAAGGATTACATTTCCCTCCTCATCAAGTTTTTTAATCCAGTTCTTTAGATCAATACCTATGCCACCAGTGACACTGACCGTTGTGAGAAATATTGGTGATATGCCATTAGTTCCAGCGACGATTGGAAAAATGTTTACAAAGGGAACGTAAGGGCTCGCTTGTTTGCCTGTCCATAAGGCAACATTATTTACGCCCGACATTCTTGATGAGCCAACGCCCATTGTCCCTTTTTCTGCAATTAACATTACACTCTTGTCAGGGTGTAATTTTTGGAGTGCCTTAATTTCATTCTGAGCACTCTCAGAGATCATACATTTTCCGTGTAGTTCACGGTCAGACCTTGAGTGTGCTTGGTTGCCTGGGGAAAGTAAGTCTGTAGAAATGTCGCCCTCTCCTGCAATGAAAGTGACAATTTCAATTTTTTCCTCCACCTCAGGAAGTTTTGTGAAAAACTCAGCCTCGGCATAACTTTCTAAAATTTCTTTGGCGATTTCGTTGTTCTCATCATAAGCATCTTTCAGTTTTTCCATATCCGCTTCATATAAGAAAACTTGTGTCTTAAGTACTTCAGCGGCTGCTTTCGCTATTGAAATCTGATCCCCTAGCGCCAGATTTAGCAGGACCTCTACCGAGGGGCCGCCTTTCATGTGGGATAATAATTCGAATGCAAATTTTGGTGAAATTTCCTCGACTGATACCTTTTCAAGAATAATTTCTTCCAAGAAATTAGCTTTCTCTTTGGCGGCATCAGTTGTTCCAGGCAGAGTATTGTAGATTAAAAAATCAAGAGATTGTTCCCTGTGTTCATTATCAGGATCTTTTATTTGGGAAATGATTTCTGCGAGAAGTTCACTGCCATCAATAGGCTTTGGATTTAAAGCTTGAGTCTTTCTTTCCTCAATCTCTTCAATGTATTCAGAATAGTGACTCATCTTAGAATAATAGATTAAGGTTAA
>CEUH01080870.1_pt1 | contig 18618 bp, 15 predicted proteins | sample 356461 | NCBI WGS metagenome assembly CEUH01 (sample SAMEA2623275, study PRJEB7988) | marine metagenome | isolation source: saline water (ENVO:00002010), including
GATGTTCCTCAAAAAATCAAAAAACAACGTGCTGATGCTATTATGGATCTTCAATCTAGTATTTCTCACGATCTCAATCAACTAAAAATTGGTAAAGAATTTAGGGTTTTAATTGACAGAGTGGAGGGAGATTACTTTATTGGCAGAACTGTTTACGATTCACCTGAAGTTGATAATGAAGTATTAATTAGAAAAGATGAAAAAACCTATTGTAGAATAGGAGATTTTGTAAATGTCAAGGTTGAAAGTGCTGATCATTTTGACTTGTTTGCTCAATTGTTATAGACTAATTTGTGGAAAATAATTTTAAAATAGGAGACAAAGTAAGGTTTTTAAATACTGATGGTTTTGGTGTAGTTACCAAAATTTTAAATAATAAAGAGGTTGAAATAGAAAACGATTTTGGTTTTGAAGAGGTTTTTAAAATCAGAGAATTAGTTCCTGAAAGAAAAAAAGAAGATTATCAAACAGATAACCTTGCTTTTAATAAACAAGTTAATTCCAAGATTAATTCAGATGCAAATAGTAAACAATCCGCAGATCTTAAAAGAAAATTCAAACACTTAGATCAATATGGCAATAAAGAGCGTGATGTTATAGACTTACATATTGAAAATTTAATTGAGTCTCACAGAGGAATGAATAACTCTGAAATTTTAAATATTCAAATGATGCACTATAGAAGGTTTTTAAATACTTCAATAAGCAAACAACATCGCAAAATTGTTGTGATTCATGGAGTTGGGGAAGGTGTCCTTAGGGAAGAAATAAGAAGAGATTTAAATGATTATCACCCTCATTTAGAATTTTATGATGCTCCTTACAATGAGTTTGGTTACGGTGCTACAGAAATAAGATTGAAAAAATAAATTAGTTAACTCGAGTAATCTTCTAAAGCTTTTTCAATACACTCCACTGCATTCTTTAAATTCTCCTTGTTAAGTACATATGCTATTCTTACTTGATTTTGAACACTGTTATTAGCATAGAATCCAGAAGCAGGAGCTAACATAACAGTTTGGCCATTATACTCAAATTTTTCTAACAACCATTGGCAAAAATGGTCTGCATTTTCAATAGGTAGTTCCGCAATACAATAGAATGCTCCTTGCGGTTTTGGGCATATAACTCCTGGGATTTTACTTAAACCTTCTACTACAATATTTCTTCTTTCGACATATTCATTAGTTACTTGTTCAAAATAACTTTGTGGAGTTTCTAGAGCGGTTTCACCAGCAATTTGCCCTAGAGTTGGAGGACTCAATCTTGCTTGACCAAATTTTAAAGCCATTTCCATAAACTCATGATTTTTGCTTATTAAGGCACCTACTCTTGCTCCACACATTGAATATCTTTTGGAAACAGAGTCTACAAGAACAACATTATTTTCTATTCCAACTAATTCAAGAGCTGAGAAATGCACGGCACCATCATAACAAAACTCTCTATATACCTCATCCGCAAATAAAAATAAATCATGCTCATTAATAATTTCTTTTAACGATTGTAATTCTTCTTTTGAGTAAAGATAACCAGTTGGATTTCCGGGGTTACAAATTAAAATACCTTTGGTTTTTGATGTGATTTTTTCTTTGAAATCATCTATTGGGGGTAAAGCAAAGCCATCCTCAATTTTAGCAGTTACAGGAACTACTTTTATTCCACATGTTGTTGCAAAACCATTGTAATTTGCATAAAATGGTTCAGGAATTATAATTTCGTCTCCAGGTTCAAAACAACACTGAAATGCAAAAGTTAATGCTTCTGAACCACCAGTCGTTATCATGATTTCTTTATCAGGGTTAAGATTAATCCCTAGTTTTTGATAATATTTTGCCAAACCTTCTCTGTAAGACAAAAATCCTGCGCTATGACTATATTCAATTACTTCTAAATCTAGGTTGTTTAATTTATCCCGTACTATTTTAGGAGTTTCTATATCAGGTTGTCCAATATTTAAATGATAAACTGTTGTCCCTCTACTTTTTGCTGCTTCAGCAAAAGGGACTAGTTTTCTTATTGGAGAAGCTGGCATTGCCATAGATTTGTTAGATAGAACTGGCATTTTTTATAATATTGGTTTATAATCTTTTTATGCTACATCCAGAATTTCTTGTTTCTGGCTTTATAATTTTATTTCCTTTTGCTAAAGAATTAATGGCATCTTTTAACCAAGTTTCTTTAACCTCTTTTTTAGATTTGACATTGTCGTCAATTGCCCCTTTGTAAACTAATTCTAACTCATTATTAAATAAATATATGTGAGGGGTTGTACTTGCTCCAAAAGCATCAGCAAGTAAATGGTTTTTATCAATTACATAGGACGATTTGTAAGAATTATTTTTGCTATGTTGTTGCATGTCTTTAAACGAATCTCCTCTATCTCTTTTGGCTTCGTTACTATTGACAAGTACCATCCCAATATTATTTTGTTTACATAATTCATAAGTTTCATTATATCTATTTTCCCATCCATCCATATTATCATTCCCAATGACAAACGGACATGTATTGCAGCTAAAAATAACTAATAGACCATTTTCTTTATTTAACGTATTAAGTGAGAGTTCTTTTCCGTTAACATCTTTCAATTTGTGGTTGGACATTGGTGCTTTAGTTCCAAGTTTTAATGCTTCAATTTTGGTTGGTTGGTTAATGCCAATAAAAAATGGTAGTAGCATTAATATTGAAATGCTGAACAAATTATTTTTCATAATTAAATTTTGGGCTAATTTAAATTTTTAGATTAAATCAACAAATAATGTATAAAATTATATAAGAATTAATAGAATATTAACCTAACATTGGGTGTCAAACTTTTTTCCATTCTTTGCCATCTCCGTTAGTAATGGTCTTGGATTAAATTTAGGTCCGTATATGTCTGCGTAATGATTTAATTTGTCTACAACTTTGTCTATTCCTAACAAATTCATGTAGCTAAAAGGACCTCCAGTCCATGGTAAAAATCCAATTCCAAAAACTCCTCCAATATCACCATCTTGAGCATTTTGAATTATTTTGTCTTCTAAGCACCATGCAGCTTCATTGAGTAATAATAAAATGGCACGTTCAGTTATGTCTTTGTCATCTAAAAACTTTTTAGTTGGAGATTCAAAATATTGATATACTTCATTGTTTGTTTGATCTTTTCTTAATTTTCCTCTTTTCATTTTATAATTATAAAATCCTTTTTTAGATTTTCTACCCATCAATCCAGCTTCCAACATTTTGGGCATTGAGTAGTTTATTTTAAATCCTTCTCTTTCTTTAACTAAATCAGCCATGTTCCCACTCATTACATGTACTCCAATATCTATTCCAACTTCATCTAATAGAGCGATTGGACCAATAGGCATCCCTAGATTAGTAAGAGCTTTGTCAATAGCTTCAATTCTTACTCCTTCTTCAATCATTAGCAGAGATTCAACTAAATATGGACATAATATTCGGTTAACATAAAATCCAGGCATATCATTGACTACAATACATGTTTTTCCCTGTTTTCTGCCTATTTCATAGCATGTAGCTAAAGTTTGATTAGATGTTTTATTAGTTTTTATGATCTCAAGCAACGGCATTTTATTTACTGGGGAGAAATAATGCATTCCAACTATATTTTCAGGTTTTTTAGCTGATTCAGCCATTTCAGTTAAGGGTAGAGAAGAGGTATTAGAGGCAAAAATGAAATCTTCATGACATACTTTTTCAAGTTCATTAATCACTTTCTTCTTAACCTCCATATTTTCTACAATAGCTTCAATTACAACATCAGTTTTGTCAAAACCATTAAAGTTGGTTTGTCCAACTGCTTTTTGAGCGATATTTTTAGCACTTGATAAATGAATTTGTTTTCTATTAATCTTCTTTTTTAGATTTTTCCAGATATTAACTCTTGCTGTAGAAAGTATACCTTCATTTAAGTCCTTGAGAATAACATTAATTCCATTATTAATAGAAACATCAGTAATTCCAGCTCCCATAAATCCAGCTCCTAAAACTGCAATTTTATTAGTGTCCTTAGTTTTTTCAGAATATGGGTTTTTCTTTTTGTTTGTGGTAATAAAAAATAAGTTTCTTAAGGCTTTAGAAACATCGGAAAGGATTAATTTTTCAAATAAAATTACCTCAGCCTCAAAACCAGCTTTTTTGCCTTTATTAAATCCTGTTTTCACACATTGTATGATATCCATTGGTGCTGGATAATTTCCCTTAGTTAATTTTAGTATTTTCTTTTCAGCTTGAGAGAAAACAATATTTCTTCCAATGGATGTGTGATCAAGAAATTTGTTAATAAATGACTTTTTAATTTTTTTTCTTTTAAATTTATTAGAGTTTATAATTTCTATAATTTTAGCTGCTGCAATAAGTAATTTACTTTTATCAACTACTTCGTCTACAAGCCCCATTTTTTTTGCAGAATAAGCATATATATTTTTTCCAGTAAGCATAATATCCAAAGCTTTTGTGAGACCAATTAATCTTGGAAGTCTTTGTGTTCCTCCTGCACCTGGTAATAATCCAATCTTCACCTCTGGAAGAGCTATTTTTGTTCTTGGATCGTTTGAGCATATTCTAGCATCACATGAAAGAGATATTTCTGTTCCTAAGCCATAACATGTTCCATGAATTGCAGATATAATTGGTTTTTTTGAATTTTCTATTTTTTCTAAAAGTTTGTGCCCTCTTCTGCTTATAGGTTGGAAATCACCTACTTTTTCACCAACAAATGATTTGATATCTGCTCCTGCAATGAAATCTTTTTTAGCACTGATTAATATAGCTCCATTAATGTTATTGTTTTTATTTATTTCATCAAAAACATTCTCAAAATCATCAATTAACGATGGGGATACAATATTTACTTTGTCATTTACTGAATCAATCCAAATGGTAGCAATTCCATTATCAATTTCTAATCTAAAAAAATCATTTTTCATTAATCATCGTATTTTTTGATAATCATTGCATGTCCATGTGCTCCAGCAGCACAAGCTGAGAGCATAGCATATTTCCCATCTTCTTTTATTAATCTGTTTGCTGATGTAGTTAATAGTCTAGCTCCAGTAGCTCCAAATGGATGACCCAAAGAGAGAGACCCCCCCCAAGAATTTAATTTACTCATGTTTATTTCTCCAACCGATTTATCTTTATTTAACCTTTCTTTGCAGAACTTTTCGTCGTTCAAACACTTAATATTTGTAAGCACTTGCCCTGCAAAGGCTTCATGAATTTCAAAAACATCTATTTCATTTAAACTAATTCCTGTTTTATCTAAAACTTTACTCATTGCAAATGCAGGTCCTAACAAAAGCTCATTTTCAAGCCTTTGGCCTGTAAAACAGTAGTCAATAATTTCTGCTTTGGGCTTCAGATTTAACTTTTTAGATGTTGATTCTTTCATGAGTAGACAAGCAGCACCTCCATCTGTTAAAAAAGAGGAATTAGCCGCAGTTAAAGTACCATGTTTTTTATCAAATGCAGGTTTTAGTTTTGATAGTTTTTCAAGCTTAGATCCACTTCTTATACCATTGTCCTTACTTATAACTTTAAATTTGGGATCCAATTGTACTTGGATAACTTCATTTTGATGGTAGCCTTCTTTCCACGCTTTTTCTGCATTATCATGAGATCTTATAGCAAATAAATCTTGTTCTTTTCTATTAATGTTGTGTTTTGCCACCATGATATCACAATCTTCCCCCATAGTTTTTTTTGTAGAAAACTCAGAAATATCAGGAATTTCTGGTAAAAAATCCTTCGGTCTAAAACCAAGAATAAATTTAATCATTTCAGTAGTTGACTTTAATTTTTTACCTTTCATTAGCTTAGTTCGCATGTGTTTTTTATAGCCAATTGGTGTTTCCGAAGCACTATCTGCTCCACCCGCAATAACAATTGATGATTGACCAGTTAGTATATCAGCTATTGCAGTTGCGATTGCTCTATTTGCTGAAATACAAGCTTGACTAACTGTGTGGCAAGGAGTTCTATTTGGAATTCCAGCACCTAGCGCAGCCTCTCTGGCAAGATTACTAGTTTTTAAAGTGGAGATTACACAACCCATCACCACGCTATCTACTAAATTTGGATTTATCCCAGTTTTTGTTAATAAACCTTTTATTGCAAGTTGAGCTAATTCATAAGTCATGGTGTTAAGATAATCTGATTCAGATTTTAAAAAAGGTGTTCTACAACCATCTATTAAAACTATTTTATCTTTCATAAATAATGTTATAATTTATCAATATGTTTTTTTAACTCTTTTCAAGAGTTATTTTACCAAGGGTAATCTTTTTTTTCAATAATATATTTTGCTAAACTTCTTCTAATTTTAGTAGGGTTTAAAATGGGTTGAGGTGTCAATAATCTAATATATAATCTTAATAGCTTGTTTTTTGCATCTGGTAGGCTGTCGACAATTGTGTTTGCACAATGGACAATTTTTAAATTAGCCTCATATAGTTGTAGTCTCTTAAGATTCTCTTTATGCTCTAAATCAATTGAATTTCCTAATTGTGATTTTATTTTTTCTACTCTTAAATATACAGATTCTGCTACATACGTTTCTCCCATAATATCAGACAAGTTCATTATTATTTCTTGTTCATGTTCCAAATCTAAGCCAAATGAATCAGCAGCAAATTTTGAAAGTATAAGAAAAAGATACTTGTAATTTTGAATTACATTTTCAGCTGTTAATTTCCCAATCCTAAAGTATCTCTTAAGTAGAGTAGAGGGTATTTTTTTTCCTGCAGACTTAAGATTTAATTCTTTTGTTTGAAAACCTCTTTTTATTAATTCGCCAAATGCTAACATTCTATTTATTTCATTAGTTCCTTCATATATTCTTGTTATTCTTGCATCTCTATATCCCATTTCAACACCTGCCTCAGTACTATATCCCATTCCTCCATAAATTTGTAATGCTTCATCTACACAAAAATCTAATACTTCAGAACTGTATACCTTCATTAGTGCACATTCAATTGCAAATTCTCTGAGTGCTTTTAATTTGATTTCATTTTTAGGGCAGTTGTTGTTTTTTAGTTCGGATTCTTTTTGGTCAATATCACCTCCAATTCGATATACTGCTGATTCCGAGGCAAAAATCTTCCTAATCATTTCTCCCATTTTATGTTGGATGGCTGTAAAGTCACAAATACTTTTATCAAATTGCTTTCTTTCAATAGCATAATTGACAGCTTTTTTTAGCGCAAATTTAGAACCTCCAACTGCGCCAGAGGCTAGTTTTATTCTCCCTGAATTAAGAATGTTAAGGGCAATTTTAAAACCACTATTTCTTTCGCCAAGAAGATTCTCCATCGGAACGGGACAATCGTTAAAAAAAACTTGTCTAGTAGAAGAACCTTTAATACCTAATTTTTTTTCTTCTTCACCAAAAGTTATGCCTTTAAAGTTTCGCTCGACAATAAATGCAGATAAATTTTTATCATCTTCTATTTTGGCAAAAACAATAAATATATCCGCAAACCCTGCGTTAGTAATCCACATTTTTTGTCCAGTAATTAGGTACTGGTTATTTTTTTTATCAATTATTGCTTTTGTTTTACCAGAATTTGCGTCGGATCCGGCGTTAGGTTCAGTTAATGCATAGGCTGTTTTTAATTCAGCAGTTACAATTTTAGGTAAGTATTTTTGCTTTTGCTTTTCGTTTCCGTAGTAAACTATTGGTAGTGAGCCAATGGATACGTGTGCTCCAATTGTGGTAGCAAATGAAAATCCCCTTGCCATTGCTTCAGTGTATAGAAGACCTGTGTTAAAGTCTAAATCCATTCCGCCATATTGTCTTTCGATAGCAATCCCACATAACCCTAGTTCAGCACTTTTTTCTAGCATTTTAATAATAAATTCTAGATCTTTTGTTGCTTTAGGTTCTTCAGAAAGAGGATGCAATTCTTTTTCTAAAAAATCATGAATCATATCTCTAAGCATAATTTGTTCCTCATTCCAGTTTTCAGGAATAAAAACAGTAGATGGTGTAGTTTTATTTATTAAAAAATCTCCTCCTTTGATATTCATCTTATTTTAGCATTAGATTATAATAAAAATACGAATTAAATTTTCGAATTGAAAAAAAATAAATGTTTATCATTTTTTAGAAATGTTGATTATGAGGGATTTTAGCCAACTTAAAAATTATTTTATTGAAAGTCTTTCAGATCAATATGAATTAAGAGAGTTAAATTCCTTTTTTTTTCTACTTATCGAAAATGTAAAACAATGGAATAAAATAGATTTTAGTATTCATAGAAAATTAGAAGTTACTAAAGAAGAGTACTTTATTTTTAAAAATGCTATTAAGTCATTAAGGTCCAAAACTCCTATTCAGTACATAATTGGTCATGTAATTTTTTATGATCTCCATTTAAAAGTAAATAAGAACGTTTTAATTCCAAGACCAGAGACTGAAGAGTTAATCAGACTTATTAAAGATAATAATATACCTCATTCACCTCAAAATATTCTAGATATTGGTACGGGATCAGGATGTATTATTTTAGCTTTAAAAACTTTTTTTTTAGATTCTTATTGTTTAGGAATTGATATTTCTAAGGCTGCTATTGAAACAGCGAAAAAAAATGCTCAAAACTTAGGGCTAGATGTATGTTTTTTGAGAGAAGATGTTTTTAATTATAATGGAACCAAAAAATTTGATTTAATAGTTAGTAATCCACCATATGTTACAGAAAGCGAAAAAAAATTAATGGATTCAAATGTTATAGATTATGAACCCCATAGAGCTTTATTTGTGAAAGATGCTAATCCTCTTTTGTATTATAAAAGAATTGCTGAATTAGGTATAAAAACTTTAAATAATAATGGTAAAATTTACTTTGAAATTAATGAAAAATATGGCTACGAAGTTGTATATTTATTAAAGGAATTAGGTTACAAAAATTTAAGTTTAAAAAAGGATTTTCAAGAAAGAAATAGATTTGTTTCAGCAGTTTTAAAATGATTAAGAATAAAGAAATTAAAAGACTTATCGAACTTAGAGAAAAATTACATGATTATAATTATCAGTATTATGTTAATGATGTTTCATTAATTTCTGACTTTGAGTTTGATCAACTGCTAAAAGAACTTGAATTATTGGAACTCCAATATCCAGACTACAATGATGTAAATTCACCAACAAAAAGAGTAGGAGGTCAAGTAACTAAATCTTTTGAAACTGTTGCACACAAATATCCTATGCTTTCATTATCCAATAGCTATTCAAAAGAAGATATTATAGATTTTGACCATAGAATAAAGAAATTAATTAATGAAGAGTTTTCTTACGTTTGTGAACTAAAATATGATGGAGTTGCAATTAGTCTTATTTACGAAGATGGATTTTTAGTTAAAGCAATAACGAGAGGAGATGGTCAACAGGGCGAAGATGTTACTAACAATATAAGAACTATTTCATCGATTCCTTTAAAATTATCGGGTAATTTTCCTAAGCAAATTGAAGTGAGAGGTGAAGTTATATTTCAAAAGAAAAATTTTGAGGAGTTAAATATTCAAAGAGAAAAAAATGGTTTACCTCTTTTTTCTAACCCAAGAAATACTGCTTCAGGAACACTCAAACTTCAAGATTCCTCAATAGTAGCTCAAAGAAAACTAGATTGTTTTATTTATGCAGTTTATGCTGAAGAATCCGCTTTTGATAAAGCTTTTGATTGTTATCAAGGTTTGAAAGATTTTGGCTTTAAAACACCTTCAATTGATAAAAGATTTATTGAGCAAGTAGCGAATACTAATCAAATTATGGATTTCATTATTTATTGGGACAAACAAAGAGCAGGATTACCTTTTGAAATTGATGGAATTGTAATTAAAGTTAATGAGATTAAAGTTCAAAAATTAATTGGTAATACAGCAAAATCACCTAGATGGGCAATTGCTTACAAGTATAAAGCTGAACAGGTAACTACAGAAATTCAAAGTATTGATTATCAAGTAGGTAGAACTGGTGCTATTACGCCAGTAGCCAATCTTAAAGCAGTAGAGATTTCTGGCACTATTGTAAAGCGTGCAAGTGTTCATAATGCAGACCAAATTAAAAAACTTGATTTAAGATTATCAGATACTGTTTTTGTTGAAAAAGGGGGAGAAATAATTCCTAAAATAGTAGGTGTTGATTTTAATAAAAGAAAAACGGATGCTAAAAAGTTTATATTTATTAATTGTTGTCCTGAATGCAATTCTGAATTAATTAGAGATGAAGGAGAGGCACAGCATTATTGCTTAAATTATAATTCTTGCCCTCCTCAAATTAAGGGGAAAATTGTCCACTTTATTGGAAGAAAACAAATGGATATTGATGGGATTGGTGCTGAAACAATAGAGCAGCTTTATAACGCTGGGCTAGTAAAAAATGTTGCTGATCTTTATTTACTTAAAAGGGAAGATCTTCTTCCGTTGGAAAGAATGGCTGATAAATCGGTTGACAATGTTTTAAAAAGTATAGAGAAAAGTAAAAAAGTACAATTTCATAAATTAATTTTTGGATTAGGAATAAGGTATGTTGGTGAAACAGTTGCAAAAAAATTAGTGGCACATTTTAAAAATATTAACTCAATAAGAAATGCCTCTTTTGAAGACCTATGTGAAGTTGATGAAATTGGAGAAAAAATAGCAATATCAATAGTTGATTATTTTTCTATTCAAAGTAATAATGAATTAATAGACCGATTAATTACTTATGGTTTAATAATGCATAATGACTCTCCAAAAAAATTAAATTCTACTTTGCTAAAAGGTAAAAAAATAGTCATTTCTGGGAAATTTTTTAAAGTTAGTAGAGAACAATTAAAACAATTAATCGAAGATAATGGGGGACAAAATATCAGTGCAGTTTCTAAGTCCACAAATTTGTTAATAGCAGGAGAAAACATAGGTCCTTCTAAATTGAAAAAAGCAACTAATTTAAATGTCGAAATTATTGGTGAGAATGATTTTTTGGAGTTAATTAAAAATTCTAAAATTATTCCTAATCAAAATCATCCTTTACAAGGAAAGCTATTTTAATTGTAATTAGTATTTTTATAAAAACTGAATTAATTCTATTTCTTTATAAAAGATGAAAATTTCTTACTATAGGCTAAAGTTATTTATTGGAAATAAAGTTCTTGATCGACTTTTGAAAAAAAAATCTTCTAGAGTTATGAGGTCTTGTAATATTGAGGATGCTAAATCATTAGGAATGTTATGTGTGATAAAAAACAAGTCTGATTATGAAGCAATGATCAAAATTATTGACAATATAAAGTCAGACATACCAATTCCTAAGATTAAAATTTTAGCTTACTATCCACATAAAGACGAACCTTTTTTTTTAAAAAGTAGACTAGGTTTAGATTTTTTTACTTTTCATGATTTAAATTATTATGCTTTCCCCAATAACATTATTGTAAGGAATTTTATTAATGAATCTTTCGATATTTTAATAGATTTATCAGCAACTCGCATTGTTCCGCTAAGGTTAATTCTTTGTTTTTCTAAATCCTCATTTAAGGTAGGTAGCTTTTCTACAGAGAATAAAAAGTTCTACGATCTAATGATAGAGACAGATCCAAGTAATTATCTTGAATATGTCGAGCATGTTTTTAAATACTTAAAAATATTTAATAAAAAGTAATGTCATCAAAAAACTGCTCTGTTATAATTTTAGTGGGGATGATGGGCAGCGGTAAATCCACAATAGGTTCAATGTTAGCACAACATTTAGGATTTAAGTTCAAAGATACAGATAGGATGATTGCTGAGACTGAAAATTCGTCAATCACAAATATTTTCAAAAATAATGGAGAGGATTATTTTAGGAATTTAGAAAACAATATTTTGAATCATATTGAAAAAGAAAATGTAGTTATAGCTACTGGGGGAGGTTTGCCAATTCATAATAATAATATGCAAAAGCTTACAAAATTAGGTTCAACAATTTATTTATCAATAACTCCCTCTGAAATCTATTTTAGATTAAAAGATTTTAATAATAGGCCACTTTTACCAAATAGTATAAGCTCTATTAAAGAACTATTAAATTCAAGAAAGAAAACATATAGCATGGCTAGATATATAATTGATTGTACAGACAAAAAAAAAGAAGAAATAGTAGAAGAAATTATAAGAAAGCTTAATTTTTGATTTTTTCAAGCTTAAATAAAAACGCATAATCCAAAGCAATTTCCTTTAAATATTCAAATCTTCCACTTGCACCTCCATGGCCTGCAGACATATTAGTTTTGAGTAGAAGTAGATTATTATCTGTTTTGTGAGCTCTTAATTTTGCAACCCACTTTGCAGGCTCCCAATATTGTACTTGAGAGTCGTGAAGCCCTGTTGTTATAAGCAAATTAGGGTATTCTTTGTTTTCAATGTTGTCATAAGGAGAGTAACTTAGCATGTAATGATAGTATTCTTCATCGTTAGGATTACCCCATTCATCATATTCGCCAGTTGTTAATGGTATAGATTCATCCAACATCGTGGTAACAACGTCAACAAAAGGTACATGAGCAATTACTCCATTAAAAAGTGAGGGTTCCATATTAATAACAGCTCCCACTAATAAACCACCAGCACTACCACCGGCTGCATATAATTTGCTTTTAGATGTGTAATTCTCTTTAATTATGTGCTTACCACAATCTATAAAGTCATAAAAAGTGTTTTTCTTTTTAAGAAGTTTACCACTTTCATACCAACTTCTTCCTAAGTCTTCCCCTCCTCTTATGTGAGCAATAGCAAAAATGAAACCTCTATCTAGTAAACTTAGTCTGTTAGAGCTAAATGTTGCATCAATACTGTAACCGTAAGAACCGTATGCGTATAGTAAAGTTGGGTTATTACCATCTTTGTTGATTCCTTTTTTATAGACCATTGAAATAGGAATTTTAGTACCATCTCTTCCTTCTGCCCATAATCTTTCTGAAACATATTTACTTTTTTCATATCCACCTACAATTTCTTTTTCTTTTAAAATTTTAGTGGTTTTTTGATTCATGTTATAATCATAGATTGTTCCTGGATTGACCATAGAGTTGTAAGAAAATCTCAATATGTTTGTATTCATTAGTAAGTTGGAGTTTGTTTGAACTACATAACTAGGTTCATCAAATGGTATATATGAAAATTTGTTATTGTTTAAATCAATTACTTTTAAATGAAGAAGTCCATCCTTTCTTTCAGTGATTACAAGAAAGTCTTTAAATACATCTATGCCCTCTATTAAAACATCATTTTTTCCATCAATGTAATTCCTCCAATTTTCTTTATTGGTTTTATTTATCTCGCAGGTTTTTAAAGAAAAATTATGATGATCTTCGTTTGTTAGAATATAAAATTGATCATCCTTGTGATAAATAGAATATTCGAGACCTTTGATTCGAGGTTGAAAAACTTGTGGTTTTGAAAACGGTTCTACAGCTGGTATTAATCTGTATTCATCACTAAGCGTACTTGAAGAGTTTATAATAATATACTTTTCTGATTTTGATTTATAAACATAGCAATAGAAAGTTTCATCTTTTTCCTCATAAATTAATATATCATCAGTTTGGCTTGTTCCTATTTGGTGAGCATATATTTGGTGTGACCGCAATGTTTGTTGGTCTTGTTTGGTATAAAAGATAGTTTTGTTGTCATTAGCCCAAACCATAGATCCAGTAGTGTTTTCTAGTACTTCACTAAATATTTCTCCCGTTTTTAAATTTTTAAATTTAATTTGATAAATTCTTCTAGATAATGTATCAAAACCATATGCCATTAGTTCATTATTTGGAGAAATATCATAATCACCCATATCAAAAAAGTCATGTTCTTTTGCTAATTCATTACCGTCAATAAGAATTTCTTCACTTTCAGATGCTGTTTTTTTTCTAAGATATATAGGATGTTCATCACCTTTTCTATATTTTCTCCAATATAAATATCCATTAAATTCATAAGGAACACTTTCATCTTCCTCTTTTATTCTTTCTTTTAACTCAATAAACAGATTTTTTTGGATTTCTTTAGTATCCTCCATTTGACTATCAGTATATTCATTTTCTTTATTTAAGTAGTCAATAACTAGTGGATCCTCTCTTCTATTTAACCAATAATAGTTATCTATTCTATTATGATTGTGAATAGTTAATAGTTTTTCTTGAATTTGGCAGTTTGGAGGTAGGAGTTTATTATTCATTTTTTCTTCACAGGATATAAAAATAATTAAAAGAAATAGGAAGTAAATTTTTTTCATAGCTTAATATAATACAATTGATAGTATTGCTAATCCAATAAGTACTTTATAAATATTATTTATAAGTTGAAATTGTTTGGAAATTTTGGCATTATGTAATAAATAAATACTGAAAAGTATAATGATAAATGCTAATATGAAATAATAAGAAAATAACTGGGAAATTATTGATGGAAGTAGCAATAGTATTGCAAACTGAGAACATAACATTAAAAAGAAAATGATGAATTTTGATTTTCTAATTCCAAAGAAAATGGGGATACTTATTTCGCCGACGATTAAGTCTCCTTTGATTGAAGTCATTTTTTTAATGATTTCTCTTGTTAAGTCAATGGTAAAAATGTAGGTGACAAACAAGATAAGTGTTTTGTCAATGCGACGATTAAGCACGCTTAAACCCACAAAAAAACTTATCATCAATAATGATGCACTAATTTCGGATAACAATGCTTTTTTTCTTAATTTATGTGAATATATCCAAAGAGCAAAAATTAATAATATGCTGAAAATTAGGATTTCTTTATTAATCAAATATGATGCAACTACTCCAACAATGTTAACAAAAAGATAAATATTCAAACAGCTTTTCTTACTTACAAGTCTGTCAAAATAAGTTTTATTGGGGTGGTTTATCATGTCTTTTTCAAAGTCATAAAAAGCATTAATTAAATAGCCTCCCACTATTATAGAAAGGATTGAAAAAACGTATAAGTGAATATTAACGCTTTGCAGTGTAAGTAAGAACTTTTTAGAAGTGTCAAAGATGAATATTTGTACGAAGTAAAGGCTAATTAAAATTAGTAAGATGTTGTACCATCTGACAATTGAAAGTAAAGCCAAAAATTTAATTAGAAATGGCTTTTTGTTTTTTGGTATTGTACTAGAATCGATGAATGACATCTAATTTGTATCCACTAAGCTTTGATTGAGCCTTTTCAAAATCTTTGGTAAAACCTAGCATAAATCCTCCTCCTCCAGAACCACAAAGTTTTAAATAGTAAGCATTACTATCAATTCCTTCTTTCCAAAGTTTTCGATATAATTTTGGAATCATAGGTTCGAAATGATCGTAGAGAACTTTGGATAGCGATTTCACATTTCTTAATAAAGATTTTCCTTCATTTTTGAGAAAAGCCTCAATACTTGCATCATTATACTTTTTAAATTTATTTCTGAGCATATTTCTAAAACCTTCTTCTTTGCACCTCTCTAAAAAATGTTGAACTAATGGTTGTGTATTTCCCACTTGGCCTGTATTTAATAAGAAAACAGCACCTTTTCCATTGTTGGAAGAGGGTATGCCAACAGTTCCTAGGTTATTTTTTGATTTAATTAACACAGGTAGATTTAAATAGCATATCAAAGGGTCTAACCCTGAACTTGTACCATGATAGTAACTTTCTAATTTCCCAAAAATTTGTTTAAGTATTAATATATTTTCATTGGAAATTTCTTGGTCTGAAGATACTTTTTGTTCATTACAATACTTGTCGTAAATAGCTGCTACAATTGCTCCAGAACTGCCTATACCAAATCCTTGAGGAATAGAAGAGTCAAAGTATAAGCCATTATCTAAATCGTCTTTAAATTTAAAAAGATCAAGTTTGCAAGGGAGTGAATTTTCCGATGATAAATTCTGTAAATGATGATAAAAGGAAGTAAGTTGTTCATTAGATTTTTCTGTAGTCTTATTTGACTTAGATGGATAAAGTAATTTACCATTGTAATCAGTGTAAGGAATGGATAGTCCCATTGAATCTTGGATAATTCCATATTCTCCGAAAAGAAGTATTTTGCCGTAGTATAACGAATCTTTAAGCATATTTTTCTTTTAAAACTTTAGCTCCTTTTCCAACAACATCACAAATATAGTTCTGATTTTCACAATATACAACTAATTCACTCTTAATAAAATTCAGTACCTTTTGTTTATAACTTGAAGGATATAAAACATGTACATTTGCCCCAGCATCAAGTGTGAAACTTACTGGTATTTTAGATTCATTTCTAAATTCCCATATTTTATTAATTATGCTTAATGTCCCTTCTTTCATAAGAATAAAATATGGGTTTGAACTCATCATCATTGCATGTAAGGTCAGGGCTTCGAGCTCAGTAATTGAAATAAATTCATCTAGGTCTCCGTTTTTTAAAACATCAATTATTTTTTTCAAGTGGTCATTAGCTTGTGAAAATCTATTATTCGCATAAGGATGGTTATTCATCAAGTTATGACCGACTGACGAGCTAACTTGCTTAGTTCCTTCATCCACTAAAAGTATTGTATCTTGATAATCCCTAAAAATTGAATGAATTTCTCTGTATGCAATGGCATAGTGATCGGAGGAATTATTTACTTCTTTATTTTTTCCCCAGATAGCCATTGGCCCGTATATGGATCTGCTTGCACTTCCAGATCCAAGTCTACTCAAGAATGAAGCTTTTTTAAGCTTTAAAATTTCATTAAAATTAGTTAGATGTTTTTCTAATTGTACAATACACATTGATAATGCACTTAACCCAGAGGCTGATGAAGCAATTCCACTACTGTGAGGAAACGTGTTTTCAGTGTTTATGGTCAGTTCATATTCATAAATGAATGGGCAATAAGTTTTAATTCTATTTAAAAATTGTTCAATTTTAGGTAGAAAAGATGGTTTTTCAGTTCCTTCAACAAATAGATTTACCTTAAAATCAGATGATTTTTTAAATTCTAAAGAAGTTTTAGTATAAGAGTTTTGTAAAGTAAAACTAATTGAAGGATTAGTTGGAATCTGAATATTTTTTTTCCCCCAGTACTTTACTAAAGCTATGTTAGATGGGCTTTTGGCTGTAATCTTCCCATAATCGGGTAAAGTTTCCTTAGGATTATATTTAAACAGATTGCTCAATTTTAAAAGTGCTATTTTTAATCATTTCGTCAAAGGATATGATGGTTTTAAAACCCTTATTTTCAAAATATTTTTTTTGGTTTCTTGTGACTAAAATAAAATCTCCTCCCCAAGCTCCAAGTGACTTTATAGCACCTTCATATCCTGAAAAATATTTTTCTTTTATTGGGTTTTCCCCAATACAGTAACCAATTATTTTTTCATGTTCTGTTATAATTTTTTCTATTTCGTTGAGTCGATTACAGTGTATGAGTTCCGAAGTTATATCAGATATTTCCTTAATTCTTCTTTCGTCTTTTTTGTTTTGTTTATAGCGAATAACTTCATTATTGCTATTTTGCTTTGTATTCAAATAAATAAAGAATAGTTCTTCAGAACAATCGGGATGCCATTTAATTGATTGATATGTTGGAATATTATCTTTTATTTGATAAGTTATAGGTCCATCACTTTTGGCACAAGCAATATCATAACCACTGCCATTGCTACACTGAAAATGTAAGTCAAAAGGGTCAATATTAAATAGTTGGGCAACATTACTTAGTGTAGTTGAGCTTGACCCTAACCCCCAATTAATAGGAAATTCTAAATAGGTATTTATATCTCCTGCATCAAACTTTTCTTTTTTAGAAAGCTTTAGCGCATTTTTAATCACTTTTATTAACCATTCGAATGACTCATTATTCGAAGTTTGAATTAACTCAAAGTTTTCACAGTTGAAAGAAGCTTTAAACCACAGATCATTATTGTAGTCAAAACTATTCCAATTAATAGTTTTATTATTATTCGCTGAAAAATGTAAGCTTTGTCCTAATTTACATGGTAAAGCTAAAGCAAATGCACCATCAAGAACTAGGTATTCACCAGTTAAAAGTAATTTTCCGTTAGCTCTAAATTTTTTCAAGAATTATTATTAATGTCTACGTTATTTTTTATTCCTCTTAGCTTACAAAATTCATGAACAACTGCGCTGTGAGAAACTACTTTATCCCTAAAAAATAATTTTATTTTCTCGCACTCCTCTTTATTTGCACCAAGTTGATTTAAAATATTTAATAGATGCATTTTCATGTGCCCTTTTTGAATTCCAGTTGTTACTAATGACCTAACTGCCCCAAAATTTTGAGCTAGACCAACAGCTGCTATTATTTTCATTAGGCTTTTAGCATTGGGGTTTCCTAGCAGCTGATGAGAAAATTTAACCATTGGATGAAGAGAGGTTAATCCGCCAACAGTTCCGACTGAAAGTGGTATTTCTATCCAAAATTTAAACTTACCACCTTTTATTTCAACATTTGTAAGGCTCTTGTACTTGCCGTCTTTTGAAGCATATGTGTGACCACAAGCTTCGACTGCTCTAAAGTCATTACCGGTAGCAATAACTACAGCATCAATTCCGTTAAATATTCCTTTATTATGTGTTGTAGCTCTGTAAGGTTCTATATTTGCAACATGAATAGCTTGCTCAAA
>CEUH01008337.1_pt1 | contig 18543 bp, 17 predicted proteins | sample 356461 | NCBI WGS metagenome assembly CEUH01 (sample SAMEA2623275, study PRJEB7988) | marine metagenome | isolation source: saline water (ENVO:00002010), including
TATCCAAAAGAGTTCAGAAAATACAAAATCAGAAAAAGTCGCAGAAGTTAAGCCTAGTTTAGAAACTGCTGAGTCTAATGACGACGGTGTAGCTAAAGCTACTACGAATAAAACAAAAACAGAAAAAGTAACGGAAAGTACTAATACTGTTAATAGTGAAAAATCTGATAAATTAACAAATGAAAACAAGGTAGAATCAGAAAAACCTTCTTTAACAGAAAAAGATATTTCACAAATAAAATTGAACCCTGAACATGATATTTCGCAAGACATTGATGATCTTTACAATGAGGGTGATGTCAAAAAGTTTGATAAAGTAGTTGGTGGTGATGCTAATGAAGACGTTAATACTAGCAATGACAACTCAAAAAATTCAACTACTAATTTAACCTCTGAAAAATCAACTGAAGGAACGGGAAAAAATAAATTATTATTAATTGTTTCTATAATTGCAATTATAGGTCTGTTGTTATTTTTATTCTTACCTGAAAATAGTCAAGTTATAAATGATCAATCTGACCTTAGCTCAAAAAGTGAAGTGGAATCCAACTCACCTGACACCCAGTTGGAAATCTCAAGTGTTGACAGTGACGAAGACGGCATGAGTGACGATTTTGAAAATTCAAATGGCTTAGATCCATCAGATCCAACAGATGCTAATGCTGACATGGATGGAGATGGTTTGTCCAATTCTGATGAAATGAAAGCAGGAACTGATGTTTCAAATCCTGATACTGATGGAGACGGCCAATCTGATGCTGCCGAACTGTTATCCTCATCAAACCCTAATGACGAATCGAGTTCGTTTACTGACTCTGACGGAGATGGCATGAGTGATGATTTTGAAAATTCAAATGGTTTAAATCCTTCTGACCCAACTGATGCTAGTACCGATATTGATGGAGACGGTATTACAAACCGTGAAGAGATGATTGCAGGAACCGATATTTCAAAAGCTGATAAAGAAAGAGCCAGACAAAACAATGCTTTAGAAAACACTACATCGACAGTTAATGATGCTGAAACACAGTCTAGTAGAGATTTAGCAATCACAGAAAACCCAATTTCTGATGATAATAATATACTTGATAAAAATGAAAGTGAAAATACAAATTCAAGTTCAAAAGAAACGAATGAAGATAGCTCAAATAGCAAAACAAACATTTCAGAATCACCCCCCACGGGTAGGACAACTCTTGCAGATTATTCTGCCAAAACTATTTTAGACAACGATTTAGCAAATCCAACAATTTTTAATTTGTCTTTTGATTCTGGTGATGATATATATTACTTTAAATCAAGCTCTTCGTACGTGAATCAAAATGATAAACAACTTAATATTTTGGCAAATGAGCTGAATGCAAATCCTAGTCTTAAAATAACACTTATCGGTCATACTGATAATTCTGGACCTGAATCTCTTAATAATAGGCTTTCAAAATCTAGGGCTTCTAAAGTATACGAATTCCTTACATCTAAAGGAGTGTCTTCTTCCCAAATTATTACAAAAGGATTAGGGGAGTCCTCTCCAAAATATCCTAACGACAGTGAGGAAAGTAAAAGTAAAAATAGAAGAGTAGAAATTAAATTTTAATTAATAACTTATGGAAGTAGCTTTAGCAATTTTTTTAATAGTACTATGTTGTCTAATTATATGGAGAGCAAGCGATGGCTTTGAAGCAGCTTCTGAATATCTTGGTAGAAATTTAACGGAAGGTGTTAGAGGTGCTACAATAAATGCCATTGGAAGTTCTATGCCGGAGTTGTTCACAACTATTTTTTTTCTCATATGTCTGAATGATACCGAAGGATTTTCTGGTGGTATTGGAACTACTGCAGGTAGTGCTATTTTTAATGGGATGATTATTCCAGCAGTTGTTATTTTTGTAGTGTTGATTACGGGTATTTCAAAATCAATAACTGTTTCTAAAAAAGTAATTTTAAGAGACGGATTGTTCCTAATTGGAGCAGAACTAGTTCTTATTTTCTTAATAAGTGGTACAACCTTAAATTGGTGGCATGGGCTTATTCTCATGCTTACTTATGGTGTTTATATGACCTACATGCTTACTACCATGAAATCAAGCGATGAAGATGAAGACGAAGAAGAAGAAGAAGACGAAGATGAAGATGTTGGAGTTATAAAAGGCTTATTTACATTAAATCTTGAGGCAGTATTTATCGGTAAAAAAGAAATTAATAATACGAATGCTTGGGTTTTACTTACTTTTTCAATGTTGATAATTGGAGCTGCTTGTTTGTTACTTGTTAATTCCTGTGAAATGATTGGCCATGCTCTAGATATACCAATTATGTTTATTGCAGTTGTTTTAGCTTCTGCAGCTACAAGTGTCCCTGATACTATAATATCTATGAGAGACGCTAAAAAAGGCAACTATAACGATGCAATCGCTAATGCTTTGGGAAGTAATATTTTTGATATTTGTTTCGCATTAGGTTTTCCTTTATTTCTATACTGTATAATTTATGGACCCATAAGTATGGATCCAACAACTATTGAATTTAGTAGTGAGTTGAGAATATTACTACTTATTTTTACAATACTTTCTTTTTTCATTTATTATGTTGGTTCAACCATGGGTAAAATAAAAGCATTTCTGTTAATATTAATTTATCTATTGTTTACCACTTACATTGTTGGCCAAAGTGTAAATGCTGAATGGTCTGAAGCTGTCTCGAGCCTACTTAATAACATATATCATTTTATCAAAGGAGAATAATTCCCTTAAATTTAAAGGTCATAATTTTAAAGATTTAACTATAATAATTTTATTATCTATGCCACTTCTGTATGAAAAATTTATTTATTAATGGCTAAACATAAAATATTATTGGGTAACCATAATTATTATCTTTTTTTATATTTAGAGAAAATAATAAAATGAATATAGCAGATTTAGTTAACACTAATGAAGTCACAATAGTAGATGTTAGAACAAATGAAGAGTTTGCAATTGAATCTGTAGAAGGTTCATTGAATATTCCTTTAAATGAGGTCCCCAAAAGAGTAGACGAAATTAAAAAATTACAACCAATTGTGATGTGTTGTGCTGCTGGTGTAAGAAGTGGTCAGGCAGTAAATTACTTAAACCAAATGGGTTTAAAAGAGGTTTACAACGCAGGCAGTTGGCAAGAGGTTAGCACTATGTTAAAGTAATATAGCATGAGATTATCCTTTATATTTTTGATATTTCTTTTACAATTGTCTTGTTCAAATAAAGCGGTGGGCTTTTCAGAAGGCTTTACAGGCGTAGTAGATTTGGAAAGTGATGCATTATTTGATCATTTACAACAAAATAAAGGAGTGGTCATAGATGTTAGAACTAAGGAAGAGATAGATAGAGGCTATATTATTGGTGCTAGTTTTATCGATTATTATGATCCTCAATTTTTAACTAAAGCAAGTTGGATTAAAAAAGATCAACCTATTTATGTTTATTGTCATGCAGGTGGAAGGAGTGCTAAAGCTGCGGAGAAATTATTGGGGTTAGGATTTAAAAATGTTTACAATTTATCGGGTGGGTATAGAGACTGGAGTTCTTCTGGTTACCCCGTTAAGCAAGGGTTTGATGCTAACTTGAAAAAGTCAGAAGTGTATACTATTGAGGAGCTAAATATTAAACTATTGGAAAGTCAATTTACACTTTTAGTTTTTAAAACACCGTGGTGTTTGCCTTGTAAAAAACTTAGTCCTGTTTTAGAAAAGTTTTCAAAACAAATGGATAATTGGAATGTAATTATTCTTAATATGGATACAAATCAAAAGCTAGCTGACGAATTTGGTGTTTTATCTGTACCCACTATATTGGGTTTTAGTCATTCTGATCAATTATTTTCTCATATTGGATACATTAATTTTTTAGATTTGGTTGGGCTCACCTCTCATTAAATGACTTTTTGTCATATAATTTATTTCTTACATGACAAATAGTCATAATTTAAAGATTGCTTTTCTATGGGCATATTATTTGTTGTTGTCAATTAAATAAATAATAAAAATTAAAAAAATGAACTTAATTAAAACACAAAAATTCCCATTTAACAGCTTATTAAATGGACTATTTGATAATGATATATATGGTTTTCCTGCTTTAGAACATTCCGTAAATTCACTTCCTAAAGTTAATCTATTAGAAGACGACAACGGATTTCAAATTATGCTTGCTGCTCCTGGACTGAAAAAGGAAGATTTTAATGTTGATTTAAATAATCATGTTCTTAAAGTTTCAGTTAATAAAGCTCAATCAGAAATTAAAAATTATATAAAAAAGGAATTTAGTTATCTTTCCTTTACAAGAAGTTTCAATATTCCAAAGTCAGTTGATTTAGATAATGTTAATGCTTCTTACAAAAGTGGTATTTTAACCATTGATGTACCAAAAAAGGAAGAAGCTAAACCTATTCCAGCTAGAGTAATAAAAATAAAATAATCAACAACCTTATTTAAACAATTAAAGACGAGTTAACTCGTCTTTTTTTATTGTTTATTTTAAAAATAAATAGCTAATTCCAATTGCTGCGAAATAATCTTTAATATTAAGACTGCTTCCCAAATATAAGTCTATTTGAAGTTGATTGTTGATTAAATATGCAAATCCAAAATCAAAACTTGAATTATTTTTCATCTGCATTATATAATTAATATATCCGCAAAATTCAATAAACGAAGTTAGCTTTTCACTTGCTCCAAAACTAAATAATAAAGAGTAATTAAGATCATTTTTTTCTTTTCTAGGATTTAGATTATGCCCTAAAGTGTAAGCAATGTTAACTTTTTCATTGATTTTGTAACTTCCAATAACTTTAGTATTTATATTTTGAAAAAACTGACTCCTGTCCTCGGCTTTAAGATTATTCAGTGCTAACATCGAGAGAAATGCTAATTCTGTTTGATCTTTTTCAATAAGTTGTATTTTACTTCCTATTTGAAAAGGAGCAATAGTGATTTCTCTAAAATTATTACTAAATATTAAATCGTTAGATATACGCAACTCAACTCTTTTAGAAATACCAAACCTATAAAGAGAGTTTGGAAAAGTAATATTGTCAATAGTGTTTTTAATAAATGAGCTAATTATACCATACTCAACTTGAAAAGCATTTTTATAAACAGTTGAAGAGCTCTCAGTTTGTGCACTAGGTCTGTCTGTTTGAATTGTTTGGCATATCGCACTTTGAACAAAACAAATAATAAGAAAAATAAATATTGTCTTTTTCATAATTAAAGGTTTATTCTAATTGGACTTTTTCTAATCAATTTATTAATCATTTGTGGTTAATTTAGTAATATAACTAATTTTTTATTTCAACCTAGAACATCAATTGTTTGAATGCCTTTTAAAGCTTTAAATTAATAAATTTAATGGTGGGTAAGAGTTGTAATAATAGTTCTGTGTTGAGGAAACATTTTAATTAAAACTTCTCTATTGGGCATTTCAAAATCTTTAAAGTCAAAACCTGGACTTACTGTACATCCACAAAGAACAAATTTATCTTTTTCAAGAACTTCTGATGCAAACCAATGATTAGCAGGTACTACATATTGCAAATATTCACTATCTGAAAATCTTTTACCAATTTTAATAGATTTATAGTTTCCTTTAGGATCAATAATATGTAATACTAATGTGCTACCAAGGTAGTGATGCCACACTTCATCTTGTTTTATTCTGTGAAAAGCTGAAAATTGATTTTCATTAAGTAAAAAGTATATAGCTGTAGAATAGCATCGAGATTCAATTGCACCTTTCCATAATGAGTCAGATTTAATTTCATCTGAAGATCTGTAATTTTCCTTAAAATAGCCACCCTCTGGATGCTTGGTGAGATCTAGATTTTCAATAATTTTATTAATCTCGGTATCCATTTTTCTAAAAGATGTGATTAAAATATAGGATTTTGATTTTTCCCTTTGATATTTCGTTTTCGTCGGTAATTTCTTCAGAATAACTTTCTAAATCTCCAGTTAGTAATGCAGGCATTTTTTGATTTTTAACATCAAATGACATTGTGATAACTGAGGGAAGATCATATTTTAGATTATCGTATTTGAGCTCTGCTGTATAACTACCCTTGTCTTTTGTAATAATTATCATCTTAGTTATTAATTCTAAAGAGTCTATCCAAAACTGTCCAGTTACAATTTCTGAATTAATATCCATAGGGATCACTTTAATAATTTCACAGTTGTTTTCAGCTCCTAAAGGAATAGCAATAAAGTCTTTTTTAAATAAATCTGCTGAGGTTGCTCCCATTTCTTTTTTAGGAAGAAAAGCAAAACCTTTAATTTTATAGTCGATTTCGTCTGGGCTATTGTAAAACATTTTACCCTTTCTTTCTTTGATGTTGATAAATTTCACGTCAATATTAATTTTAACATCGCAGGAGTAGGGTGGAATACTTTCCATTTTATTCATCACATTAATAATTTTGTTTTTAGCTTCTTGAGATTGAGAATGTCCGATCAAACAGCTTAAAAGCAAAATGATAGAAATAAAGTTTTTCATGAGAGGATATCTTTTTGGTTAAAGTTCCAAATTCCAATTAAGCTAAATACCAAAATATATACTGTTTGTACTATGGCTGAGTGTTTTAGAGCTGAAACATTTATATTAAAATCAAAAAAGTATTGCCATTTTATAAAATGACTCGTAAAAACATATGGGATAACGTCCTTAAATAAAGGGGCACCAAGTGTAAATATGATGTTAAGTGCGATAATGATGGAAATAGTCCCAACTATTGGTCCTATTGCGTTATTAACGAAAGAAGATATCATCATGGAGAGTGATGCAACAACCAGCATGGAAAGAGCTCCAGAACAAAAGGCATATAAAAATCTCCACACAACATCATCACTACTAATTACAGTTACACCTCTTCTTAAAACAATGAGATCACCGGCTCCAAATAAAAAGTAGCCAATACCATAAGTCATAATTGCAAGGAATAAAATCAGTGAAAGTGTGTAAATAAAGCCGGTGATCGTTTTAGCTAAGTAAATCTGAGTTCTTGTAAATGGTCTGGTTAATAATAATCTTAAGGTGCCAGAACTAGCTTCGCCAGCAAGAGAGTCACCTGTCACAAGGCAAATTAAAATTGGTATATGTATTATTAAACTGTTTAGTAGAATATATGTCATTAAGTTAACATTAATTATTTTTCCTTCAAGCCTAAAGTCGTTCTCTAGATTTTGGATGGCTAGTGCAATAAGTTCTTCACCCTCAAAATACATTGCTAATTGAATTGCACCAACTGTGATAAAGATGGCTAAGAATCCAATATATGTTCTTGGTCTTTTTATGATTTTAAATAGCTCTATGTTTATTAATTTTATCATCTAGTAAGATCTAAAAATAGTTCTTCAAGAGTTCTTAATTGTTTTACCTCTTTAATGTTGATTTGATTCAAACTGATTTTATAGATAAGCGAACTAATTTCGTTTTCCTTTACAGGAACTATAATGCTTTCATCTTTATTGAAAAATTCAATACTTTCTCTTTTTAAAAAGTCAGACAACTTGGTCTTGTTTTCGGTTTGAAAACTGACTTTCATTATATCGCTGTTCATCATTTCTGCTACATTTCCCTCAACAATTTTTTTTCCATTATTAATTACTATCATTCTGTTGGAAATTTTTTCAATCTCGCTAAGAATATGACTAGAAATAATAATGGTTATTCCCATAGTTTGGTTGATTTTCAAAATCAGCGATCTCATGTCTACTTGCCCTTGTGGATCTAAACCGTTGGATGGTTCATCTAATATTATTAATGACGGTTCGTGTAAAAGAGTTTGCGCAATTCCAAGTCTTTGTTTCATTCCTTGAGAATATCCACCTACTTTTTGGTTTCTTTTTTCATATAGACCAACTTCATTTAATATTTCTTCTATCTTTTTTTTGTTGTTCAATGAAGACATCTTAAATAATATTTTAAGATTCTCAAGTGCTGTCAGATTTTTGTAAAAATCTGGTCTTTCAATTAATGCTCCAATAGAATTAAGGTAGTTTCTTTTACTCCCAATAATAGATTTTTCTTTTACGAAAATATCTCCTTTATCAGGTTTTATAAGCCCAAGTATCATCCTTAACGTTGTACTTTTACCAGCTCCATTTGGTCCCAAAAATCCATATATGTCTCCATTATTGACATGAAAACTAATATTATCAACTGCTTTGAAAGAGCCAAAAGATTTTTCTAATTCAGAAACTTTCAGTAGAACATTTTCCAACATAAGACAAATGTAATAATTATTGTTTAATTAAATTAGTTATAAGTTAAACAAAAGTTATTTACATTTCTTACTGCAATAAATAACATTCTCCCAATTTTTTTTCCATTTTTTTCTCCATGAAAATGGTTTTTCACAAGTTGGACATATTTTGATAGGCAACGATGATTTGAAACCTTTCATCAATCAAATAATGGTGTTTGTTCAACTCTTGCATAGGGATATGTGTCAATTTTTTTAAGAGAGTAATAGCTGTTTAGACCTCCTATCCCTGTAGAATTTAAAATCTCAAGATTGATATAACCTTTATCGTCTAATGCTTGTTTATCAACATAAATGTGTTCTACACTCCCAATTATCATTGTTGTGTTATTTAATTTTATTGGGACTTCTTCCTCAAATTTTAGACCTATTTGTAAAGGGCTTTCTTTAACATATGGAGCAATAAAATTTGATTTGTATTCAGCAGTGAATTTACATTTTTCAAATTCTGAAACATTCTCATTAAATTTTGCTGAAGTGTAATGACTATTGATGGTCATTTTATTTGGAATATGATTAATGGTGTAATATCCATTGATAAGAATATTTTCATATGTATGTCTTTTTATTTTTCCCGAAGGTCTTAATATAAATCCTAATAAAGCAGGATTACTTCCCAAATGAATGACACTACTAAAAACAGCCAAGTTTGTGATTTCAACACCATTTACAGTACCTATTAAATTACCTGGTTTTATCCCTGTAATACTATTGATTATATTCAACCTTTTTATTTTAGGTAAATCTAAAATTTCTTTTTTAGTGATTGATATCATAATATTTGATGTTTTTTTATTCCTTTTTTCCAATAGCTAAAAAAAGATCCATTAGCTTCAACCTCAGGGAAAAGCCAATCTCTTTCAATTTTATCACCCATGAAATGATTACTGAAGGGATGCTCTTTAAAAATTATTTTATTTTGACTGATTTGTTTGTAGAGCTCATCAAATTTCATTACTGCAATCTGAACATTTTTAATTTCTTTTGAAAGATTAATTATAAAATCAATAACTTTATTTGAAACTGGATATTGCTCAAAATGTAAAGGTTCAAAAAGTAAAATTCTATTAGCTTTTATGTTAGAAAACCAATTTGGGTCTAGATTGTAACTTGTGTAGATTAGTGTAGGTAAATCTGTATTAATTTTTAAACTTTCATTTTTTGGCAAAATAGTTTTTAAACTTATATTAAATTCCTTTTCTAATTCTTTCGGAATTTTACTACTAGATATGAGCTTTTCATATGGGTAGTCTAAAAAAGTATTTACATCATCTGTACAGCAATATTTATTGATATTTGATTGGTTTGCATAATATTTTTTATGACTATTTGTTCCAGCAACCCATTGCCAACTTAAGGCATTGCTTCCCCAATCACCATCTAAAAGATGGTAATACATCCATTTTGCATTGTTAAGCCAATGATAATTACCAATATTACAACAGATGCTAGCCGTATACATTCTTAAATGGTTGTGCATGTACCCAGTGTCGTAAAGATCATTGATTCCTTTATCTACTGCTGAAATATTTGTTGATGCATTTGTAATTGAATTTGGAATTTGACTGGAAAACAATGGAGATTGGTTGTTTTTTAAGTCTTTGTCGATGTCAATAATAGATTGCCATTTTTTTTGCCAATAATCTCTCCAAGCTAATTCTTGAACGAATTTTTCAAGTTGATATTTTTTATAACCTTTTTCATTTAAAATAGAAAATACTTGTTTGGTGCTAATGATACCTCTTGAAATGTAGGGGGAAAGCTTAGAGACACCCCCATCTGTAAAATTTCGAGTTTTTGCATATCTACTAGGGTCGAAATTATTTATTCGATTTATTAAGTTCTTAAATATTTTCATTAAGTTCGAAATTATTAATATTAGAATAATGGTTAAATTTGTTCAATAATTAATTTATCTCATTGAATAAGATAATTTCTGCATCTATTTTTTTAATTCTTTTGATAATTTGCTCTTGCAGAAAAGGATGCACAGACTCATTGGCTTACAATTACAATGCTAATAAAACCATAGATAATGGTAATTGTAAATATTATGATTTAGTGTATTTAGATTCTATTAAAATTTCAAGAATTAGTTCTCAAAATGAATTGGGTAATAATTGGGATTCTGGAGATTCTTTAGATTATGACAATGATGATTCTAATCCAGATATTTCGTTAAAAGTAATTACTCCTAGTGGTTACCATGCTTTTTCCGTTAATATGTTTACCGACGTAAATCCTTTTAATCCGGACATTCTTTTTGATTTTGATAATGATTTTGCATCTGATATGTGGTCTTCTAGGGGGTTCTCAATTTTAGTTTATGAATTTGAAATGGACTTCTCAACACAATTAATAGATTCTGTTTATGTGGAACCATTTGATATTAATGAATCTAGAAAATCGGGAAGATTCAAAAAGAGAGTTGTCTTAGACTATTTCAGTGACGGTATTGGATTAACTGCATATTTTTCATGGGATTAGTCAAATTAATTTTAGCATTGACTTAAAAGTATTACAATGAGCTTCCACTATATCATATATTTTGGTAGAGTATCCTCCACCCATTGATGTCACGATTGGTAAATTGTTTTTAAAGGCATAGTCAAATACTATATCGTCTCTTTTTCTACACCCTTCTCTACTTATATTTAGTCTACCTAATTTATCAGTGGATAAAATATCTACACCCGAATTATAAAATATAATTTGTGGATTAATTTTTTGATTTATTATATTTAAATTATGTTCAAGTAAATTAAGATATTGATCATCTTCAATGGCATCTTCAAGCTCTATGTCAACATCTGATTTTTCTTTTTTAAACGGATAATTTTTTTTTCCGTGCATACTAAAGGTAAACACTCTTGATTCATTTTTCATTATTGATGCAGTTCCATTTCCTTGGTGAACATCGAGATCAATTACTAATATTTTTTTTATTTGATACTCCTCAATAGCGTAATAGGAACCTACTGCTATATCATTAAATAAACAAAACCCTTCTCCACGGTCTTTGAAAGCATGATGAGTTCCTCCTGCGATATTAGCTGAAACCCCATTTAAAATGGCATAGTCTACACATCGTCTAGTTCCTTCAGTTATAATATATTCTCTTTCCACTAATTCTTTTGAAAGTGGAAACCCAGTTTTTCTGATTTCACTTTTGGTAAGCGATAGTGAATTAAGTTTGTTAATGTATTGTTGAGAATGACATTTTTTAATCCATTTGCTTTTAATTTTCCTTGGTGAAAAAAAATTTTCATCTTCTACTAGTCCTTCGTGTTTTAACTGAAGTGGGATTAATTCATATTTAATCATTGGAAAACGATGGTTTTCAGGAAGGGGTAATATGTAGTTGTTATTATATGCTATTTTAAGCATGTAATATTACTTGTCATTAATTATTTTACAATAAAAGCAAACTTTTATTGAAACTCCAAATGAAGCTAAATAATTCGTTTCAAATTTTGTACGTTTAATACCATTTGCAATTCAAAAATAGCAACATTTATTTTTCAGTCGGATTTAATATTATTACAGATATAAAAAATTAAACAAAAATTTTTAATTAAATCATCTTTAAATTTAGTGAGCCTTCATAAATCATTTGATTATTTTCAATAACAATTTTTTAATAATGTAGACTTCTTATTTATTGCTACAACTTACAAGTATCACCGAAATTTGGTTTTTTTTAGTATTTATTATTAATCAATAGATATTTTTTTATCTGTTAAATTATCTCTGAATATTTATTTACAATTCTAAAATAAAGATTATCTTAGTGTAGTTAAAACACTTAATATACGAGCTATTAATTTTATTTATTGAAAATCATTTTCTGCGATGAAAATTTATCACTTTTTATTTTTGACTCTCTTATTTTCTTGCTCCCCAAAATCCGATGAAAATGGAAAAATAGATAATAAATTGAATATCATTTATATTATGGCTGATGATCATGCTTATCAAGCTATAAGTAGTTATGGTTATGAAATTGGAAAATTAGCTCCAACACCAAATATTGATAGAATAGCTAATGAGGGTGTTTTAATGAATGCAACATATTGTACAAATTCTATTTGTGGTCCAAGTAGATCTTCGATATTAACAGGAAAGTTTTCACATTACAATGGGTTTTATAAAAATGTTGATGGTGGAGATTTTGATAACAGCCAATTAACTTTTCCAAAAGTTTTTAAAGAACATGGTTACCAAACTGCAGTCATTGGTAAATGGCATTTAGGTACAACTCCGACCGGTTTTGATTACTCAAAAGTTTTAACAAATTGGGGAGGCCAAGGAACATATTTTAATGCAGAATTTTGTGTTAACGGAAAAGATACTGTTATTGAAAAGTCAAGACATTCAACAAAAGTTATTGAAGACGATTGTATTGATTGGCTCTCTAAAAGAGACACTTCAAAGCCCTTTATGTTATTGTACCAATTTAAGGCTCCACATAGAGATTGGCGTCCTGATCCAATGTATGATACATTATTTGAATCCTTTGATTTCCCTGAGCCTGTCAATTTTCATGACGACTATAATGGTAGATTAGCTGCAAGTGAAAATATGATGGAAATAGAAAACCATTTAAATAGAAGAGATTTAAAGCAAATTCCACCTAGTGGTTTGTCTAGAGGAGATTCAATGAGATGGCTTGCTTATGGAAATGATGGGCAGTTTTGGACACCAAGTGATACATTATCAAAATTGGAACTTAAAAAATGGAAGTTTCAAAATTACATTAAGGATTATTTGAGGTGTATTGCTGGAATAGATAGAGCTGTTGGAAGAGTTTTAGATTATTTAGATAAAAATGACCTCACTAAAAATACTTTGGTTGTTTATACTTCTGATCAGGGTTTTTACTTAGGTGAACATGGTTGGTTTGATAAAAGATGGATGTATGAAGAATCCTTCAAAATGCCATTATTGATGAGACTGCCAAATAAGATTATTCCTGGAACAGTCTCTAATGATTTAGTGATGAATATTGATTTTGCACCAACTTTAATTGATTTTGCAGGATTGAATATTCCAGATGAAATGCAAGGAGAAAGCTTCAAAAATTTATTTAACAATGAAAAAAAATATATTCCAAGAAGTTCTGTTTATTATCATTATTATGAATATCCTTTATGGCATAAGGTGCAGCCACATTATGGTATAAGAACAAACAGATATAAACTTATGCATTTTTATTACTCCATGGACGAATGGGAATTATTTGACTTAAAAAACGATCCGAATGAAATGAATAATATATATAATTCGTCTAATGATTCTTTGATTCGATCCCTTAAATCACAATTATTTGCTCTTCAAACTAAATATGGAGACAATAAGTCAATTTCTGAAATGAAATTAATGACAGATACTGTAATAGCGAGATCATATAAAGAACCTTTATTTAAAAGGAAAAATTAAATAAAAATTTATGAAAAGAATATTTTACTTATTGATGTTTATATCCTATAATACTTATTCTCAGGCTCCTATTGTTTATAACTGGATTGATTCCAAGGAAGGTTGGGTATCAGCATCAGAACCAAATAATGGATGTCAGCTTTTCGCACAGCCAGAGTCTATGGCTATGAGAGCTTATAATGAAACTCCAATTATGAGAAGCGGAAATCTACAGGCAAATATTGGTATTGAAGCAGCTAATTATAACCAAGTAGAAATCACAATGAAAAACCCTACAACATCTAATCAAAATCCAAATCCCAATGCCATTCTTTTTGTATATCCTCCAGAAAGTAATGATAAAATATGTTCTTGGAAATTTCCTGTAGATACAGGAATGACAGAATATGTTACATATACAATTGATTTAGAGTCACCCCCAGATGATAACGATGTTTTTGAGGGTGCTGTTGCTCGTTTTGGACTCAGAGCACCGTGGGGTGTGGTCAATTTTGATACTATTTATTGGCAAAAAATGGTGATTTCTAATACAAATTTTGTTATTGACTCAGTAGAAATTAATTTTAAACTGGATATGTCTCAAGTAACTCAAAATTTCAATATTCCTGAGGTTAATGGTGATTTTAATAACTGGTGCGGGAATTGTGACCCAATGAATGATGACAACGGTGATAATATATGGGAGAAAGCGATTAAGTTTTTTCCTGGTGACACCATAGAGTATAAATTTTCGGCAGATAATTACTATTTACTTGAATCATTAGATTCTGATGACGAATGTACCAATGGAGATTTAAATATTACTAATAGAGTTATGATTGTTCCATATTTAGATGAAACATTGAGTGTTTGTTGGGAAAGTTGTCAACCATGTGTAACTTCAATTTTAAGAAATAATTTTAAAATTGATATTTATCCAAATCCTGCAAAATCCAATCTACATGTTGTTTCTGAAAAGAATATTAAAAAAGTGCTGGTTAAAGATATTTTTGGTAAAACTATTTTTACTGAAAGTCCTTGTAGTTTTGAGTTCAATATTGATGTTAATCAATTTTCAAATAATATCTATTTTTTACAGTATTTAGTTGATCATAAATGGTTTAACTATTCATTTGTTATTGATAAATAATGAGTTTTATGCTTGTAAAATCTGTAATATAGTTTGACCAAGTTCAATAAAATAGTATTAAGGTATATTCTATTATTAGTTATTCCTCCTATTTTATTTTTTATTTATTTTTCTTCAAAAGAAGTAAAAATTTCTCCAAATTTTATTTTAATTGTTGCCGACGACCAGGGTTGGAATGGTACTTCAGTTAAAATGATGAATAAAGAATCATTATCAAAAAGTGATTACTATGAAACACCAAATCTTGAAATTTTAGCAAGTAGAGGAATGAAGTTTTCAAATGCTTATGCATCTGCTCCTGTTTGCGCACCATCAAGATACAGTATTCAATTTGGCAAGTCACCAGCTAGATTATCTTTAATTAGAGTAGGTATGAATTCTAGCCACATTAACCATGATGAAATACTTAGTATTCCGAAGGCGCTAAAAAATATTAATAAAGATTATGCAACAGCTCATTTTGGTAAATGGGGAATGGATAGCAGTCCTGAATTAATTGGTTATGACGAAAGTGATGGTCCAACTAAAAATAAAGATGGCGGATTTACAAACGATAAAAATCAATGGATTTCTACAGTGAAAAAAGATCCAAAAAAGATTTTTTCAATAACAAATAAAGCAGTGGAGTTTATGAAAAAAAATGCTTTAAAAAACACTCCTTTTTTTATGCAAATATCTCATTTTGCAGTTCATTCTTCTTTTCAGATGAAGGACAGTACACTAAATAAGTACAACTTAAAAAATAAAGGTAAATATCAAAAGAACGCCGGCCTTGCTGCAATGACTGAAGACTTAGATGATGGATTAGGAATAATTTTACAAAATTTAAAGAATTTGGAAATAGAAGATAATACCTATATTATTTACATTTCTGATAATGGCTCTGTTCCTAACGTTCCTGGTGCCAAAAAGTATACTTATAGCTATAATTACCCATTAAGTAGAGGTAAGTGGGATGCCATGGAGGGTGGTATAAGAATCCCATTCATAATCAGTGGTCCTAGAATAAATGGAAACGAACAATGTGATCTTCCAGTTTCGTGCTGTGATTTACTTCCAACAATAATGTCATTAGTATCGTCTAATTATGAAATACCTCTAGATATTGACGGTGGTAGTTTAAAATCAATATTAATGGGCAATGAAAATGGTGAAATTGAAAGGAGTGTTAATGGTATTTTTTTTCATGTGCCCTACAAAAATAAAATTGCACTTAATAGACCACATTCAGCAGTTAGAAATGGAAATTATAAGCTTATAAAATTTCATGACAATCATCAAGTTTTGCTATTCAATATGCTTAAAGATTTAAGTGAAAAAAATGATATTTCCAAAATAGAATTAAATAAAAAAAAGGAACTTGAAAAAATCTTGGATGATTATCTTAGAGATGTTCATGCCCTTAAATGGAAGGAAGGTATTAATTGGAAAAATGTTCCAATAGATAATATAAATTCATTTTACTAAAATGTATATTTTAAATAATATTTATCCTAACTTTTTATTTTTAAGCTTAATTTTTGGATTTGCTTGTTGTAAAAGTTCTTCATTTGATGAGAGCCAAAAAAAAGATGTGATTTTAAATAGTAAGTGTTGTGAAACATCGATAAATTATAAATATTTTGAAAATAAACTTTTAGATACTAATTTAATTGATCAAAAAACAAAAATAGATTCCTTTATTTTAAGTACAGAAATGGTATTTATTAAGGGAGGGATTTTTTATATGGGTTCGAATGACGAGCAAGTAGGTTTGAAACGTGAATTTCCGAAGCATTTAGTGGAAGTAAATTCTTTTTGGATGGATGTTCATGAAGTAACTAATAAACAATTTTCTGAATTTGTTGATGCTACTGGCTACGAAACAACTGCTGAAAAAACACTTAAGTGGGATGATTTAAAAAAAGGTTTACCAATAAATACTAAAAAACCAAATAATGATTATTTCCTTCCTGGGTCATTAGTATTTAAATCTCCAAACAAAATAGATGATTTAATTAATGTTTCGCAGTGGTGGTTTTGGACTAAAGGAGCAAATTGGAGACACCCTAATGGACCAAAAAGTAACATTGAAGGAAAAGAAAATTATCCAGTCGTTCATATTAGTTATTTTGATGCTGTTAATTATGCTCAGTGGTGTGGAAAAAGATTGCCTACTGAAGCAGAATGGGAGTTTTCTGCAAGAGGTGGGTTAGAAAATAATCTTTATCCATGGGGGAATGATTTTTTAGTTAATAATGTTCCACAGTGCAATTATTGGACTGGGCTTTTCCCAGTTAGTAATACAAAAGCAGACGGTTATGAAGGTACTGCTCCTGTTATGCAATATGCACCAAATGCTTATGGTTTACATGATATGTCTGGAAACGTATGGGAAATATGCTCTGATTGGTATGGTGAAGATTATTATGAATCTTTAGTTTTTAATGAGATTACTAAAAATCCACTTGGACCTAAAACATGGCAATACCCAGCTGAACCTAATGATCCTAAAAGAGTAATGAAGGGAGGTTCTTTTCTGTGCAATAAAAGTTATTGCTCAAGTTATAGAGTTTCTGCAAGAATGCCTAACTCACAAAATTCAAGTACCTCTCATATAGGTTTTAGATGTGTTAAAGACATATGAATAATAATTACCGAAATATCTTTTTAGATTATCAACTAAAATTTATTTTAAAATTTCTTACCTTATTTATTTGGGTTTTTATTCCCAATTTTATTTATACCCAAAGTAAATTTGAGAATAACGAAGTATCTTTTAGAAGTGTTTTGCCAAAAGTTAAAAAACCAATCGATCAATTATATTTCTCAGGATCATACAGATTTCTGGGTTTTGTAAGAAATCAGAAAGAAGTTTTTCCTAATAATAGCGGTAAAACTACAGCGATTCTCTCGGGTGATTATTTTAGAGAACCTATGTTTCTTCTTAAAATTAAAGGTATAACAAATGAAAATTTTTCATTTGGAACCGATTTAATGATTAACAGTTTATACAAAGGGCCTAATGAAGATTTTACCAGCAATGTAACTTTAGACTTAGGGTTAAATCTAAAAACTGTCATTAAAACTAACTATGGAGTATTTAATTTTAACTCTGGGGGTGTTTCATGGTTTAGACAAAGCAGATTAACTGTTTGGGGAAATAGATCGTTTAATAGAATGAGTATTTATGAAAGAAGACCTCAAACTCCTTTGAATAAATTTCCTAATGAAAGATATGAAAATTATTTCAAAAATGGATTAATAAATCAAGGTGTAAGATATGGAAGCCGAGCTTTTCAAGGTTTATTTTTAAAAGGGCATAAACTACCACTTAATTTTTCGTTTAAAGGGGTGATTGGTAAGAGTGCTTTTAACAGATCTTTTATGGAATCTAGTGACAATTTTACTATATGTTTTCAATTGAAAAATAAAATTAATTCCTCGTCCAATATTTCCTACAATTACTTATCATCAACTGTTGATTTAGATTCTTTAAGCTCTCAAAAAAGAAATTACAACATACATACTTTCGAACTTTTTAAAAAATGGAATAATTTAAATATTCATTTAGAATCGGGTGTTGGTAATTTTACAAGCCCGAATAATGATTTAGAAAACGGTGGTGCAATTATTTTAGATTTAAAAACCGAAAAATTCTCCAATATTTCGTTTGATTTTCAAGCTTACCATATTTCTCC
>CEUH01035282.1_pt1 | contig 18172 bp, 9 predicted proteins | sample 356461 | NCBI WGS metagenome assembly CEUH01 (sample SAMEA2623275, study PRJEB7988) | marine metagenome | isolation source: saline water (ENVO:00002010), including
ACCTGCAAATCCACTAGAGTTAAGTACAGTAAGGGCACTTCCACCAATGCCAACATTCAGTTCATCAACAGTGGTAGTGATACCTGAAATAAAGGCACCCTTTTCTGCTGTGAAGTCACCATGAACATCAAGCAAACTGCGTGGGGTAGTTGAACCAATACCAACTTTTTGTAGGTCAGAGTCGCCATAAATTAAATTTACAGCGATCTCTATTCCATTTTTGACTACAAAGTTCTTGTTTACAGCCATAAGTCCTCAGAGGTTCACTATCCCCTCAGTTTTTATTATTTAGACGACTTAACTTTCAGATGGAAGGGTATAGAATATACTATATTGTGATGGAGCAACGTAAGATTCACAGGCAAGTGAACTTCCAAAGAACCAATCAGAAACTGCAAGATAAAGTGATGCATTTACAGCTCTTGGATTTCTCATAGTGCAAACAAGATATCCATTATGATAAACATTGACTGCACCAGCAGAAGCATTGAAAACAAATCCCATAATATCTCCCTCAGAGGGAACACCCAATGTAATATTAGGAGGAGTTAGAGCTGTACTCATTACTATTGTGGTTCCAGTCTGTTCTCCAAATGAGAAATTATTACCAAGATAATACATCATTCTTGTGCCTTGACTCTGAGTCCAATTCATAACATTCCAATGTGTTGTATCAACTAATCCTATAAATCCATGACTACTAGCCCAGTTGCTATTAGTAATTCTGACCTCTACATAATGGTCCTGAGGACCAAATGTACCATAACGGAATCCATTTTGACCACCTGAGGCATCACCATTGGTGAATCCCTGTCTAGAACCAACAGAACCAGCACCAGAATATGCGTTTAAGACTAGTGAATGATAGAATTCTATATTATTTGCAGCATTGAGTACTATATCAATTGCTGCATTTCCTTGGGGGTTCCGTGTGATTCCACCAACTGTTGAAGTTCTTACAGCAGCAAGACCTGTATTCAACCATCCTGAACCTCCTCCACCACCAGCACCACTATATCCACCAAAACCACCAATAGCACCTCTTCCACCTATGCCACCAGAAAGATAATTCTCAGTGGCTGGTTGTGGGGCACCTTCTGTTTCCATAATATTGTATCCTGCTTTATATCCTCTAAAAAGTTTAGAACCCACAGTCATTAAAGTTCCATCAGCTTGGGTAAACATTTGAAGACCACCAGGGATGTCAGAACAGGGAGATTGACCTTGGTTAATAAAATGAGGACCCTTTGTGCAAGTAATAGTCTGCCCACCTGCTCTTCCTGGTGCTATGGTGTCAAATTGTTGAAGAGTGATACCACTATTTGCATAAAGTGACCCATAAGTGCCATTAATGGTGAGACCAGGCACTGTTCCACCCTGAACTACATCACCTAATTGGTTCTGATTTCCTGGATTTCCATCTCTATTGACTCCACCACCATGTCCACCATTACCCATGATTCCAGCATCTCCACCTGCACCTGACACAGCAACCAATGTTGCTTTTTCATACAGGAACACTGCTGAATTTTCTTCTATGCCTAGCACAGTATATTCAGTATTCTGTTTGACAGTGAATACAATTTCAGAAAAACCACCTGCACCACCTGTTCTATTGCTAAGATCTCTACCTTTTCCACCATACATTCTCATGATGATTGGAAGATCTTTTTCAGGAGAATGGAACTGAATTATATCATAACCAGTTCCAAATGTGCTAGCATCAACAGTAAAACTTGTAGTTCCACTATCAGGATCAAAAATACTGGTGATATTTTTATAATCACTAACCACATTAGAATTATATGCTTCAAAGCGTAAGATATCTCTTGGTTCACCAATAGTCAATGTGATCTCGTTAGAGGTTTGTGGTGCATTAGATGCAGCTGCATTAGATACTACACACTTGTATTTTTTAAGAATAGGGGTAGCAGGACCACCTGGCAATACTCTGTCGTGTGCTACAACCCAGTTCTCATAATTGGTAAAAAATGATCCCTGGCTGTCAGCTGTTTGAGTTTCCATAGGGACCTGATCAACAATCAATCCCTGTGCAGCACACCTCTGCTTAAACAAGTCTATTGATGCTCTCACTTGATCTGGTGTTGTGCTTCCAGAGGCATCAACAGCAAGAGAAACTGTTGTCCCTGCATTCACTGTTGATAGATCCATTAATGCAAACCAATCACTAGCTAGTTGGGCATTGCCTTGGTCTCTGTTTACTGTGATTGGTTCATATGCCAAAGGATCATTATCATAACTTTGAGGAATCTTCAATCTAGCTGGTGTATAGCTGGCACCCTCTGGTTGAAGAAGATAGAATGGTCTCTCTGGATAAGAATTTCTAAAACTATTCCAACTATTTTCTATAACATATGCTTGTGGTGATACTTCATCAATTACACTGACACAAATTGGTTGTGAAGAACCTCCACCTGGCAGTTGAACAGCACTACCAGCTGTCAATGAAAGTGTATCAGTCTGTGATCCAAAGAATGTAAATTGATCATCTGGGAACACCTGGATAGATAAACTATCTTCAAGAGGAACATCATTCTCAAACCATTGATAGGTAAGAGGCAAATAATCATTATCTGATAGAGATGCAACAACAGATATATCTACACTATTGCCTGGGGCAATTCTAGTGTCAACAGGTTGAACATCTATTGAGATAGTGGGATTGACTAATATCTGTGCCTTTGTTGATTCAATAATGCCAGTGGGAGAATTGCCAGTAGTGCCACCAGGAGCATACTCAGCAGTCAGATAGAATCTTCTCCCATCATCAGTAGGAGTTGTTAATTGAGACAATGTAAGAGTGGTTGTTCCTGAACCACTAATCACACTTGAATCCGTTAATTTTGTAGTGCCCTCATACCATTGATATACTAATGAACCTTGACCAATTGCAGGATTTACTGGATTTGTCTCTGGGAATGTTGCTGTTGCTATACCAACAAAAGTAGCAATACCAGCAGTTGGATTAGAACCAAAAGTCTGAGTTGTCAGAGTACTTTCTGGTTGCTGAATAAAAGATAGTAAAGGTCCATTCAGATCCTTCCCTGTTGGGATGGACCTGAAATAAATGGTATTTAATGGGCTCATGAGAAGTTCTGTCCTCCAACTACACCATAGAGTGATGTTCCACCATCAAATGATATGAATGAGTAGATGTCTGTCTTATTTGCAACAGGGGTGACAATTGGCACCACACCAGTTGGCCAGAAAACAGGAATTGCTGTACCTGTACTGGTTTCAAATGAGTCAATGGCAAATGTTCTTGCTGTTGCTCCCTGTGTGATTTTCAATGTGAATGTAACAGTAGAATTAGGAACAGGATTAGAAAGAACAACCTTAGTTACATTTTCTGCTGTGGTATTCAGGAAAGTTTGACCCTGTTGCAGGTCAAGAGTTAGAACACCACTAGAACTTGTTACAGTGTTAGCAATCTCATAATATGCTTGGAGTCTAGCAGGACCAAGAACATCAAGTGGTGCCTGTGGTGTTGCAGAACCTATGCCTACCCCATTTGCAGTGATAGTAAAGATTGTGCTTCCTGCACCCACATTCATAGCAGTTGCTGTAATAATACCAGCAGTAACTGCACCAGAAGCAGAATTCAAGTCATAATCTGTTGATACCAACTTGCCACCAACATTTACATCTGTAAAGTCAGCAGTTCCAATGAAAATAGAAGCATTAGCAACATAGAGATTGGTTCCAGCAACACCAGGACTACCAAGTTGTAATGCAAATTCACCTGATGGAATTGTTGTGCCAATACCAACATTCAAATTATTAAGTGGATGAATGCCTGTCCCACCAGCACCAACTGCTCCAAAGAGACTGTCATTGGCAAGATTAGTCAGTCCTGAACCATCACCAACAAAATCACCAACAATTGTTCCATTAACTCTGAGTTTGACACCATTAGCAGTGGTTCCAATACCAACTCCTTCACCATCAACACAGAACATTGATGATCCAGAACCAACTTTCAGTGTGCAATCACCAGGTGTTGTAGTTCCAATCCCTACCCCATCAAAGACAGGGATCTTAGAATCAGTATCTACACTGATAGCACCAAATGGGTTCCAGGTTCCTTGCTTGGTGAATACCCAACCAGAACATCCCTCAACAGATACATCTGAATGAAGAACAACGTCACCAGGTGTGCCTGCTAGTGTTGGTTTGTTTGTTGATACAGTGAGTTTTCTAGAAACTGGTGCATTACCTTGAAGGAAAATTGAATTTGCCTCAATACCATCAGGTGCTGTTGATGTGAGTTTCTTAGAGAAAAGTGTAGGACCATCAAACTGTGATAGCAGATTACCTGCTTGACCACCCTCAACTCTGAGAGTTCTAGAAATAGTGACATCAGCAGGGTTGATAAGATCAGTTCCTGTATCTGGTCCAAGGGCAAAGATATCCTCACCAGTAACAGTGGGAACTGGGGTGTCAAACACCTCTTCTTTACCAGTGTTGGAAGAGATCTTCTTGTTACCAACAAAGAAGTCACCCCTGTCATTCATACCAGTGAATACTGTGATACCACCAGCACTATTAAATGACTGTGAAGCAAGTTGCTCCTTGATAGTCAACTGTCTTGATTGTTTTTCAGGAAGTGCAGTTGAATAATTACCAGGTCCATAACCAAGATACTCAAAAGTATGACCAGATGCTCTAATAATAGATGGTCTTCTGAGTTCCAGTGGACTAATCTTAACTCTCTTGACAACAGATCCATCTGCATGAATTGCTGCCTGGGTGCCAAGCAGACCTCTGAATACCTTAACTGGGTTAGAGGTAACAGTGGTCTTGATTCTCATAATCTCATCATCAATTCTAATGTAATCACCAATCTTGAAGTCAAATGATGTGAGGTTATTGATATTAATTTCATCAATAGAGACATTAGGGACTGGTGCTGCAATACTTGCAGTGATGTTATCATAGATGTTAAGAATTCTACCACCAAAGTTTTCATCAAAGAGTGAGATGAGACCAGGTTGTGCTGCTTGACCTGGGTTGTGTGCCTTAATTGCGCCTGTTGTGGCAGGAACATTAGTGCTAACACCAATATTGGCAATAAATGTGGTGAGACCTACAACTTTACTGACTGAGAAGCTTCCATTATACAATGCACTGTCAGCACCAGACAATGTAAAGGCATTATTTGCTCTGAATCCATGATTAGATGCTGTTGTTACAGTGGCAAATCCAGTTAAATTATTATATTGCAAACTAGCAACATCAATAGTAGGTCCAGTGAGAATTGCAGAGGCATACTCAACATTATCACCTAAACCTTCACTTGCTGGTGTTTCAACAGCATTCAATGAATTTACATTGATTTCAGTGGTGGAAGAGAATCCACTGATTGTATAGAGTTGATTGTATGCATTATAAGCAAAAGATGTAATACCACTGACTCTTACTGTATCACCAATGTTATTATAGATTGAAGTAACAGCAACAGAAGCAACAACATGTCCTGCTGTTGTAGCAACACCCACAACACTCAAATTATCACCAACAACATAGTTGCTGCCTGGGTCCATCATCTCAATGTCAGTGATAGCACCAGAACTATTGACAGTCAGTCTACCTGTTGCCATTCTGCCAGTGCTTCCTGCACCAATAAACCTGGCATTGTAAAGATTCTCTATTGCACCAGTTCCATTACCATAACCAGCACCACCATTTACAATTTGTAGTTTTACAATTCTGTTAAGTCCATGTTCTACATTAGTGTAGATGGTGTGTGCTGTTCCAGTGGCATTTGACCTAATGTCTGTGATGGCAATACCAACAGCAAGATCAACTTCTGCATTAGAGATAGCAGCCTTTGTGACACTGTGCTTGATATCATCCAGGTCAACTTGTCCTAAGGTATCAGCAGAGGCATAGGTAATAGCAGATTGTGGGTCAGAATTGGGGTTGTCTCTGTCATACTGAGGATAAAGATCCTTGATAGGTTGTGGGAATGCAAATCTATCACTATTTGTGTAAGGAGCAATATCAGGTGTGCTACTTGAATCAACAATAGTCAGATAATAGACACCATCCTGAACTCCATTTTGATACTCTCTTACAGTATCAATATCATAGACGTAATAATTATTAGGAACTTCAACCTTCTGGAAAGTAGGCAGTGATGTAGTTCTCTGTGATGTATTGTTAGTAAATGTTCCTGGGTTGGTTGGAGGAGACAGAACTGAGAACTTGTTACATCCAGTTACATTCTGGACTGTATATGTGCCATTATAACCAGAATTTGCAACTCCAACAGTGTTAACTGTACTTGTTACGTTACTGATCTTAACTTTTGCACCTGCTTTCAGACCATGAGGAACCTCAGCAGTGAAGATAAGATTACCAGCACCATCAGATTCTGCATTGCTGAGGAATCTGAAATTCCTCATTTGAACAGAGTTACTCATGGTAACAGTGTTGGGGTTGTATTTCAGTGCAACTTCTGCATTAGTAGCACCTGATACATCATTAGACTCTTGAAGGACAAATGAGGTTCTAGGAGGTCTTGCTGATGTAATACCAACACCAGAGGGGATAACATATCTGAACTTGTAAATCTTATCACTGAGTGATCTATCATCAGACTTTCTGATAATGTAGGATCTGGATGTTGCTTCACCAAGTGCAGTCATTCCAACACCTGTAAGTGTTGAATAGATGGTATTGTCTGTTGAGGCAGAACCCACATTGATGTACCACTGTTGATTTACAGTGTCAAATTGAACTGGGTGACCCACATCACCTACAATCTTATCACTAACTCTACTCTGTACTTGAATTTGACCACCTTTATTGTTGATGGTGATAAAATCACCTGCTGCTGCCTCACTGAATGAGGCTGCAACTTTCAATTGATCAGGATTCAAACCATCAGTTACAGCAAAATATACCTTATTATTGATAAGTCCATCAGGGAGTCTAGCAGTATCAGAAACAAATCTAATTGTTTCTCCATTCAGGAACTGGTGATTATCTGTGAATGTAATAATATTAGAGGTAATACTATTAATACCAGTTGCAGTTCTACCAACAGTTTTAATTTTTTCACCAGTGGTTTGATTGCCACTGTCTTCTGTGCCATGCATAATGATGCGTGCGCTCTTCTCTGAAAGAGTGCCATCACTAGTAATACCAACTTTCAGTTGATCACCATGCTTTGCACCAATTCTGTAACCCTGCAAAATACCCCTTGGTCTAACAGCAGGATTAGTTTGATTATAAAGATAAAGTCTACTGGTGGAAGCAATACCAACTGTATTGTTCACATCAATAGCATCATATTCAAGATTGAAATTATCTGTTTGAATCTCTTGTGGTGGAATAATATGGGTAATATATCCAACATCATCTTGAATGAATGCTTTATCTCTGAATCCAATAGAGTTCAGAGCAATTTCACCAAAGTTGGAGTTAGAGTTAGTGATTGAGAAATCTCCACCACTCTCTGTAAGAAACTGTTGATTATAACCAATAGCAAAGATAGAGACTAACTGACAGATGGCATCATTAGATGCCTTAATGTGGAAGTTATGATATTCAGGTCTATACTTTGCATCTGGGTCACTGTGGATGTTGGGAACATTATTAGCAAACAAGAATGTTCCTGTTGTCTTGTCATATTTCAAGAACGCATTATCATCCTTTTGCAGTGACACACCAGTGAACTGTGCAACAACCATGGACCTAAATCCAGTTGCTTTATCTCCATCTGCATGAAGACCACACATACCAAAGACTGATCTCAATGATACGTTGAAAATGTATGGTGATGCTGATGTAACTGTATCACTATCAAGGACAACACTTGCAGATGCTGGTGTTTCTAGTGGATCAACAGGAGCATTACCCACTTTGTAGGTAAACTTGGTGGTATTGCCTGTGGTCAGATCTCTGGTTTCAACACCATTTACAAGGAATGAACCATTATATGCTTGATCTACACAATCATTGACCTGGAATGCAGTATCCACATTCAATCCAGGAAGTCCAGGTGATTCTAACTCAACTGTGACAGTAGTGGTTGGTGTTACACCATCACCTGCTCTGATACTACTGATGCCAATTGAACCACCAGAAGGTCCAACAATTCTGAATTCATCAATCTTTGCCTCAATATCAAGTCCAGAGGATGGAAAATCTGGTTCAATCTCTCTTCCAGAAGCAGGACCATAAACAAGACCTACCTTCTCATAATACATTTCAAGGTCAGTTCTTGCAAACTGCTGATTGCTAATGAAAGTATCATTAATATAGACTTTGTTTACACCATCAGCATATTCAAAGCCAGTGACTTTGTGGTGTGAGAAGTTTGGTACAAATTCAGCAGTTGAGTAATCCTTATATACCTTTCCATTAGGATTACCATCAAATAAAGTAAATTGCCAGAAATATGATCCACCAGTTACTCTGAATAGAGCAGTTCTTTCAATATTATCATTTTCTGGATTAGGGACATATTTTGGGCGAATCTTGGTTTTACGCAAGTCCATACCCACAATGGATACACCACGTGGGACAATTACACCACCATGAACACTATTCAGTTTATACAGATCATTTGATGGCGAATCAAGGTCAAAATTGCTTAGGGCATTATATGGGGTGAGATCACTAGATGATGAACCATCTCTCAATCTATATGTTGAGGAGGTAAGAGGAATCCAACCTGGTCTGTTATCAACAACATGATCACCAGGATACAATACGATGGTGGTCTTACCAAATCTATCATTATCAAGACCCTTTTGATAAGAAAATCTTGATGCCTCAACTAGTGCTCTTTGAATAGTCTTAAATGGACGTCCCAGTGAGTTGCCCTGGTTATCAATATCATCAGTAGAATCCAGGTCATTAGGACTCACATAAAGAATATTTCCACGTACATTCTTGAGGAAGTTATCAAGTCTTGATAGCGGCATCTTTCTCGCACACGATATCTATTATGGATTATTTATGACGTAGAAAAACCCCCTTAAGGGGGGTTGCACTCCTTCACACGGAACTTATAATATATCAGTGTTTTTGAGTCTTGTCAAGTATATATTCAACAGTATTTGCCACATCATTCATAGCAACTCTCAGGTCTGGTCTTTGTCCTGAATGCTGCTCTGTGTGTACTTCTCCATTTCTCCATTCTTCCATCAGAGTCCAACGCCATTGACCCATACTTTCACAATACCAGAGATTTATCTTCATTTTTTACTTATATATAGAATATGATATACGATCTAGTAAAATCAGATGACCCTTTATTGCATAAAAGGGTAGAAAAGTGTAGTTATAACTTAAACAGGATAAAACTGTCAGATGATTTGCATGAGAATATGCTTCATCATGATGGAGTGGGTTTATCTGCAAATCAGATAGGCATAGAGGAAAGAGTCTTCATAATGATGGTAGATACAGAGACACAGAGAACCATCACGTGTTTCAATCCCAAAGTATTAAAGATTTCAAAGAAATTAATAAGAATGGAAGAAGGGTGTTTATCATTCCCTGAGACATTCATAGATGTGGATAGACCATCTTATGTAATAGTAAGATATGAGGATGAATGGAGGAATATTCACAAACTGAAATTAGAGGGATTCATTGCTAGAATCTTTTTACACGAATATGACCATATGGAGGGTATAGTCTTTACTTCTCTATGAGCACACCATCTTCACCATAGATTGCTGGGTTCAGATTACAATATTCATTAAATGTGATTTTCATCTCCTTGTAAGTCAAGTTGCAGTTGTTTGCTGCTTTTGGTAAGTTCCACTTCGCTGCAAATAACATTTCCATAGACTGACGCGTTTCTGGTCTCATACTTGTAACACCTGAGTACTTCTTGGTATAGATTGGGGGGATATTTGTTCATTGAAAAAAGTAATAGGGGCAATTTTTTCCTGGAAAAATTTTACCCCCTTTTTTGAAACTAAAAGTCAATTTTGGTCAGTAGGTAGAGGGTTCGCAGTATGCCACAATGTCATCACTCACTACACTCCTTACCAATTCAAGCACACTCATAAACTGTTCCACTGTCTCACACTTCACAGTTCTTTTATCACCATCATTGGAGTACAAATAAAAGAGGCGAGAGTTTGTGTCAACCACAACTCTTGTCAAATATGACTCACTGTCATTATCCACAGTATAGTCATCAGGGTGAAAGAAGGACATAGGGTTCAGTTGATTCCTTTTTAGTATAGGACAGGGTAGGGTCAGAGTCAAGAGATAGTGGACAGTTTATGGAGTGGGTGGAAGAGAGTCAAGAACATCAATAGCACCTTGAAACTGGGTCTTAGAATTAAGATTTTTAGTACCACTATTTTCTAACATCCAGATATTGATAGCATATTCTTTCTTCAACTCTTTAATTGTGGAACCATTTTGAGATTGAGTGCTCATTGTTCCTCTAAACCCACCAATTGTGGTTCTATCTGCACTGATAGCAGATGCTGCTCCTGAACCAGAGGTTGTATCAAAGGCAAGCACATCATCAAGTCTGGTAAGACCACCTTGAACATCTGCCAAGTTTCCAAAACTTCCACCAACAACTCCACCAGGATAAGAAGTATTAGAAACACCAACTCCCTTGTTTGATCCACTCAGGGAGATAGTCTGACCACCTGCCAATGGAGACTCTGCATTAGGATCAGGTGGTTCAAGATTTGGGAATGAAGATACTGCCACAATATCTTGATATACCTCACCAACACCAACATATTGAATTGAATCAACAATAGCATCAACACCTCCAACAGTTATGGTATCACCAATAGAAACAGTGGCACTCTTATCCCAGTCTTTGATGGCAAAGATTCCTGCATCAGTATTGATATCCCATACATTTGTGCCAAAGTTAGCACCGTTGAATGATGCTGATGCACCTGCACTAAAAGAGATTGGTGATAATGTGCTGAAACCAACAGCAAAGTAAGATGTCACATTGGAGAGAACACCACTGGTTCCTGCTTCTCCTGCTGTTCCAAAGATTGCCTGAACACCACTTTCAGCAGCACTTTCACTACCATAGTATATTGGATTAGCTAAGAAATTAGACACTGATCCATTAGTAACAATGCTACCCTTTGTTGTATTAGATGAACCCATTGCATCGAGAATCAGTTGATCAATCTGCTGAGAAGGACCAAAAAACAAATTATATCTGAATTGATTAGTGGCAAGTGTAATACCAACACTTTGACCTACAAAACTCTGATCTAGTGATGCTATATTGGCATTCAGGATTCCCTGTGCCTCATTATCATACTTTACACCAAATGCCATTATTTCTGCCTCCTGTCATAATCGTAACCAGCAATGGAGAACCCAGCATTGCTTCCAGGATAATCAGAAGGTGACTTGCCCTCATATTCCACATGTAGTTTCTCATCAGACAATCTATTTGCCCATACCTGATAATAACAATTTACAGGACCACCATTGGCATTCTTTACATAAACATTTTTACCCCATTCAATCTTTTCAACAAAGAGATCTTGTTGAGATCCAAATGGTGTTAGATGAACACTAATACTTTCCTTGTCAACAAAGTTTTCCCAATAATCAGGAAGTTTAATGAGATTGCCTTCTAATTTACCCCTGATATAAATTGGTCCATCTTCTGGACCCTCAACACAAACGTGCCTCAATCTCCATCCTTCTTTATTTGGGTGAGGAATATCAAATGTCTTCTTACTGTTGATCTCTGCTTCAACATCAATAATACCACCTAGTGTGAATTTACCAATTTGTACTTTATTACCAGTGTGAAGTTCATCACCTTTGTGTGTGATAAAACCAATGGCACTGATGCTTCCTGTTGCAAAGATATCACCAATCACAGTGACATCACCATTCACATTAGTTTGTTTAGCAAAGACATTGAAAACAGGGATATTTCCATATGATGCTTCAAGGGTCATCATTGCTGTTGATACACCATCACAATGGAAACCAACATAGTTTCCTGCATTGTTAAAGAGGTATGCACCTAAGTCAAGATTCTTAAAAGTAAAGTCACCAGGAACCAATGTGTGCCAGAAACCTTCCTGAGATGCAATATCATAGTTATAGTTCTCAGATGCAAACTGTGGTCCTGCGAAGGTTCCAAAGTTTTCAAACCTGAAAGGCAATGTACCTTCCTTTCCTCCCCTAGGGTAGGGAAATAAAGCATTCCAATTTACAAAATCTAATACCATTAGATGCTAACCTCTGTTACAAGTTTCTCTACGTCTTTTCTTTCAGCAAAAATGTGATAGTGACAATGAATGGGTGGTCCAGGTCTTGATTGTACTACCACTTCATTATTAGTCACTCTTTTTACAACCAGACTCTGTTCTGAACCAACTGGTGTTAGTGACACTGTGATAGATCTGGGGTCAACCAACTCTCTCCACACCTCAGGTAGTTTGATAGTATCATTGTTTCTGAGGACACCTCTTACATAAACTCCATTTTCTGGTCCTTCCAGACAAGCATAAACAAGATTAGTATTAGGTAAAGTTGGGTGGGGGATAGCAAAGTTTTTGACCTTTGCCATAATAACTTCTGCATATATTACTTTACTCTTAATTACTTTAACTGTCAAGAGCAAATCAACTTTCAAGAAACTTTTAATTCTTGCAAAAGTTGTGGCAAAGAAAGCGTAGAATGGTGGTGGTAACATCTCTGGGTTGCCATTCTGCCCTGCCATCAATGCAGCTGTTTCAAAAGGATTACCCTTACCAGCAATACCAGGGAACTGTGATGGATCACCCACCATCTCTGGACCTTGAACAAAAGCAGATCCCCTAACCTCTGTGGGTCCACGTCCTAACAGGTCAGGTTTACCAGCCCCAACCTGTAATTGTTTTCCAACATATAAATCTGGTGCCTTCATATCAGTCCTCCTAGACCAAATCCTCTTTCTCTGTCTTCTAAATCTGATCCACCCTTGGATCCTTTGCCTGTCTTTGATGTGCAAGCAGAGTCTGCACAGTCAATAATTCCACCATACATATTTAACACAGATTTTCCAATGATATCAACAGTCTTATCAGAAGCAATCTTTGTACTGACTGTTCCATTGATATCCACCATCTGACCAGCATTAACAATAAACTTTTCAGTTGCTGTGATGTTTACATTACCTGTATTGTTGGTGCCACCAGTGGCATTAATGTTTACATCAATGGCTTCAATCCTGACTTTACCATTAGGTGCTCTAATCACTAGGTCACCACTAACTGCTTCAATATAGATACCAACTTTATCTTTCTCTACTGCATCACCTGCCTTGATCTGAGTGGCACCAGTTGATCTGAGGATTGTTCCATTCTTACGAACATCATCACCAGTTCTGCACAACTCAATGTAGTGCTTCCAGTTCTTGACATTTCTCAGCATAACTGAGTCAGTCTGATTATCAGCAGTCAGATGACCAAATTTTAACTCACCATCTTTTGTACCTAATCTATATTGTTGATAGTTAATTGGTTCTGCCATTAAAATTTACCTACACAGTCTATGACTTGGACCAGCTTCTCTGGATCTTCAAACTCTACATCCTTATCTATACAGAGTTTTGGAAGAAGAACAGCATTATATCCACTAACTGAATCAACAAAGATCTCTGGAAGTTCTTTGTATCCTTGACCAGGTTTAGTGATCTCAACAGCAACAATTCTGCCCTGCCTATCAACTCTCAATTTGGCTTCTGCTCCCCTATCAGGTTCAAAGACAACAGGATCATTAGCTTCATACCCAAATCCAGGACTCTCAATGAAGACATCACAAACATAGAGAAGGACAGGATATGCACCCTCTGCAATTGCAGCATCTCTATCATCCACATCATCTGGTGGGAATGGAGAGGTAAAGCATCCAGGTTCAACTACCTTATAAGGAATTCCACCATTGATTCTTTCACCACCACCTTTACCACTATTGGTTTCAGTGATTATGAATGTATTAGGTGGAAGTTCAACAGTATCACCTGCATCCACACAGAAGTAATTACCTGGTGGGATTGGTGTTTCAATTCTACCATCCTCTTTCACTACAATAGTATCATCAGGATTAGCCCAGGTTCTACCATCACCACCCTTACTTCCATCAGGACCAGGGAGGTAACCACCACCAGGTTGAAGCACAATCACATCAACAATACCTGTATCACCTTGAACTGGTGGAGTTGCAGGAATAAGGATGGGATCAATGCCAGGTATTTCAGCAACTGGGGGTGGCAATGCATCTGCTGGACCCTCAGGATCCTCAGGTGGATCTAATCTATACAGACAAGTATGACCTCTCACATTTCTAAACTTACCTGCCCCTGCTGTAACAACCAAGTCACCATATGATCCATCAGAGACCAAACCAATTGGTCTTTCAGTTGTTTGAGTTATAGTCTTGGTTGCTGGCAGTGAACTTCCATTACCAGACAGTTGCCTTACACTTCTTGCTGAAAGTGAACCATTTAAATCAAATCCATCATCAACATTATCATCATATTCAACCCTCTGTCCTCCATCTCTAAGTCTATAACCAAAAGAATCACAGTTATGATCAAATCTTACAAGGTAAGTTTGATTCGCTCTGAATCTACCTGTTTTAGTTTGACTTCCAGATTCTTGGGTCTCTGATCTTGAGAATACCATCTGTCCACCATCTGTCTGTATGGTTACTCCTCTCACAAAACCAGCAACATCAAATCTATCACGCCAGTTCCACTCAATAGTGGCTTCAACTAAATCATTACCACCTATTCTAAGTCTCAAACCACCTTGTGTTTGCTCAAATACCATTCCTGCTGGTACATCTGCTGCTGTATCCCCTGTCCCATCAGCAGATTGATCCAACACATACTTTGCAGTTGCACGTGTTCTATCTCCATTATTACTCACAAGGTCAAAGAATCTACCCTTTGATGCAGTCATAATCACATCAGTCCAATCACTATCTCTTTGCTCTTCTACCTCAAATCTCTGACCACCACCTCTAATTCTTGTGCCACCATCTCTACTTTTTGATTCAGGAGAGATAATTTGAATATCATAAACCTTACCTACTTGAATACCACCAACAAAACTTGAATCAATTTGATCACCACCTCTTGTTTTTCCCACATCAACATTCATTTCAGGAATCACAACTCTATTAGAGTAACTAGCATCAGTAGTGATTCTGAAATTAACATCAATGACATTAGGTACTTCAACTTGCTCCTCAATGACTTCTACACCACCATCAACAGCACCATCCATTCTGACTGTGGATCCACCATTATCAATCTTCAATGGTTGTGGTGTTGGTTCACCATCAGGTAAGAAACCTTTAACAATATAATCTTTACCAGGGACAACACATTCAATATATGCTGTTCCACCATTAGGTTCTCCACCACTGACATCATCACCTGTATAGTCCCAACCTGTGATAAATTCAGGATCAGCATCAACTAATCTGAAAGTGAAGATGTTTGATTCAGGAGCATCTCTTGTGACAACAAACTCCACATCAATACATTCTGGTGGGACTTCATTACCAAATCCAGTTGGTCCTACACCATAGATAGGAGATGCATCACCAAACTGACCACCAAGTGGAACAGGTGCCAATGATGATCTTCCATCTATTGGGAAAGGATAATTCTGTGGACCAAAAGGACCAAACCCAATGCTGGCAGGAGCAGTTGCAGGTGTTCCACCACCAGGACCAGCACCAGAACCATCAGCAGGAATGGTTCCAAAGACTGGTTTCAGGATAGCTCCACTGCCTTTACCACAAATATCAATTACCTTTGCTTGAACACTCTCATCATATCCACTACCAAAACTCAGCATATCAACGCCAATGACATCACCAGCAGCACCAATGATGAGATTACCAGCAGCACCCTCTCCATCACTGCCAAAGAACTCAAGAATTGGAGCTCCACATAGAACTTCTCTTACACTGCAACTCTCTTCAAGATTAAAGATACTATCAAAGTTAAAGTCTCTGACCATATCAAAGTTATCAAGAGCAGCAAACCCTAGATTCTGAGTGTCTTGGAACAGACCCTTTGCCCTATCAACAATATCATCAATGTCACCCTTGGTAATTTGATTGCCACCAGAGATGATGTTCCACTCATTAGTAGTTGAGCATTCAGGACTCTCATCACAATTCAAGAAGGAGATTAGTTGGTCAATCAATCCCAAGACATCACCACCCAAGTCAAGGGCACCTTCACCAATGTCAACAGCACCTGAAACTAGGTCAGTGATGCCAGCAAATAGTCCCTCAATGATACCACCCAGTGTTCCAAACACACCACCAATGAAATTATCAATGAAGCACTTGGATACATTGATGACTCTCTCAACTGCATCACCAAGGAACTTGATCATCATCTGAACCAGTTGACCCATCAACTTTCTGAAGAAGCAGGCAACTGTATCAAGAATAGTTTTTGATGTTTGCTTAACAGCATTTCTCTCATTGGGGAATGCAATGTCATAAACAAACTTCATTGCTTGATTGATACTATTCTCTACAAACTTCTCAATCTCTGAATAGATTTGTTTGAGACCACCAGCAATTTCAGTAGCATACTTTTCAATTGCCTGATTGATAAATCTTTCCTTATCAGCAATGCCTTGAAGTACACCAGTTTCAAAATTATATAAACCTTTCTTTGCTGACTCTACATCTCTGATAAGATTTCTAATTGCCTGCTGAATCTTACCAACTGGGAGTGGTTCACAAGTCTTTGGTTGTGCTAATACTTCTGTCTTCTCATCAGCGTTATCAAGTGTTGCCTGATCTTTTTTATTAGTGAATGATTCAGGGGCAGTAAACTCTGTTCCTGTTACCTGTCCACCTGTGCCTGCTTCTCTCTGTGATTCACCAACATCAATAGTTGTGCCACTACCACCAGTTTGTCTATTTTTTAAGTCTGCTAGTGCAGCACCAACTGTTTCACCCCTTGCCAATCCTCTGAAAGGAACAAACCCAGCAGGGGGTACATCATCCAATACAGATTGGTAATCATTGTATCCAATACAACCCATAATTACAGGTTGCTGCGCATCCTCTCCATCCAAGAAGAAACCAAAGACAAAGTGACCTGCAAGGATATTAGATGATTGTGAAGATCCACCAGCACCACTACCAGCAGTGACTGGATACATCACAGTTGCCCAAGGAAGATCCTCGTCAGCTAATTCATCTTTGTTCGCAGTATGGTATCCCATAATACGAACTTTATATCTCTCACCATATCCTCTATACTCTGGATCACTGTTACTTGCTACATTCTTACCTGGTTTATTAGGTTCCCAAGTATCTTTGGGCGCAATCTGTCCTATCCACCACTGGAACCCATCTCTTCCTACAAAATGATTTTTAAAAAGTCCCTGTTCTATCATTAATCTATCTTTACACCGTAGGAGTCTCTAATCAAACCAAGACTAGTAAATGTATTCTCTGGTGTAATTCTATGGCAGACATGCGCTACCAAGTAATTACCACTAGTTTGTTTATTTATGTCCTTACTGCCACCTGTTTCACCCTCAACTTGTGGGAAGTCACATCTTATCATATCACCTGCTTTGATGCTGAAATCTCCCTCAATCATAACATTAGTTTGAATTGTAAACAACTGATTATATCTCATAATAGACTGCACCATTGTCTTTGGTGCATCATAATTTGTTTTCCCTTGGTTTTCTTTCCATGCTTTGAGTTGCTCTTCTGCATTACTACCAGGGGGTTGATAACCAATATCAAGAACAGAAGTCATCAATCTAGATGGTGATTGTGTAAATTCCTTTGCTACAAGATTACCAGTCTCACTTTTCTTTTTACCAGCAGTTGTGATTTTACCACTCTGTTCCTTGATACTATAATTCTTCACTATGTAACTAAATGATACTGGATCATAATAGACAGTTCTATTATTGTAAGTTCCAAGTGTAAGGTTCTGACCTAGATCAATATCAGTATCAATATTATAATTTTTGATGGTAGCATCATATCCCTGTGGCAATCCTGTTGTTCTTGTGTAGATGTATTTCTTTACAGGTTCTTGCTTGAATAGGTTATCAATTGATTTAAAATGAAGAGCTTGTCTTGTTTGATAGAACAAGAATCCTGCTGCACCACCAATATTATTACC